>LGOV01030897.1_pt2 | contig 24497 bp, 18 predicted proteins | sample 469881 | NCBI WGS metagenome assembly LGOV01 (sample SAMN03857199, study PRJNA290197) | marine sediment metagenome | biome: marine cold seep biome; feature: cold seep; material: marine sediment; isolation source: sample #5579, elevator 3A push core 41 containing 12 cm of sediment... ...
GTAATCCAGGAGATGAAATTTTAACAGCAGAACCACTCTATAGCATTTATAAGGAAATGGCTGCAGCAACTGATGTAAAATTAGTTGGCTTTAAAACTTATGCAGAAGATGGGTTTGCTTTACCTGATATTTCGGTAATTGAAGCAAAAATAACATCAAAAACGCGGGGGATTTTAATGACAAATCCTGGAAATCCCACGGGCAAAGTGTATACAAAGAAAGAAATTGAAGAGTTAAGAGATTTAGCAATTAAGCATCGGTGTTATTTGATCTCGGATGAGGTTTATCGGGAGTTTATTTATGAAGATCAGGTTTATGTTAGTCCTGCCCAGTATCCAGAGTTAAAGGAAAACTTTATTTTGATCGATAGTATTTCAAAGAGGTATAGTGCATGCGGTGCAAGAATTGGATTTATTGTTTCAAAAAATAAACGATTGATGAATCAAATCAAGAAATTATGTCAAATGCGATTAGCAGTTTCCACTGTTGACCAAATTGGGGCAGTTTCATTATTTGAATTAGATAATACATTTTTTAAAGGCGTGTTAAAAGAATATACCGATCGTCGGGAGATTGTTTTTAAAGCATTACAAGAGATACCAGGGATTATTTGCAAAGAACCAAAAGGTGCGTTTTATTTTATGGTAAAATTACCAATTAAAAATGCACGTCATTTTATTGAATGGATGATTGTGGATTTTGATGATAAAGGAGAAACAATTCTATTGTCACCAGCGAATGATTTTTATTTAGATCCTAAAGATGGGGCAGATTTAGTGCGAATTGCATATGTGCTAAAAGGTGATGAGATGTCAAGATCAATGGAAATATTTAAAAATGGATTGTTGGCTTATCAGCAAGTATTTCCAGCAAATTGTAAATAAAAAAACAAGGAGAATAGTTTGAAAATTAATACAGCAAAAAAAGGTCAAGAGTTTTTAGGATATTTATTTATTAAATCACAAATGATAAAAACCTCAACAAATGGTAGTCGTTATTTTAATATGGTGTTAAATGATTCGAATTTTGACGAAATAGATGCCAAAAAATGGGATGTTAAACCACCTGAAGAGGCGATGTTTACGAATGGAAAATTAGTAAAGATTAAAGGAAAGGTTCAAGAATTTAATCATCGGCTTCAATTGATTGTAGAAAAAATGAGAATTATCGATGAAAATGATGACGTGGATATTAATGATTTTGTGGAAACTGCACCTGTTGATATCGATGAAATGATTGGATATATTAATGACACGATTGATGATTTTACCAATGAGGATTTAAAAAAGATTACCAGTAAAATATTCAATGAAAAAACAGAAATGTTAAGTTATTTTCCAGCAGCCAAAAAACATCATCATGCGATAAAAGGAGGGCTATTATACCATTTTTATACCATGTTAAAAATCGGAAAAAATCTTGGAGATATTTATCCAATGATCAATAAAGATTTATTGTTTTCAGGAATTATTCTACATGATATTGGAAAAATAAATGAAATGGTTTCAGATGAAAATGGTGCAGTTTCAGATTATACACCAGAAGGAAAACTCTTAGGTCATATTACTCAAGAAATTGTAGAACTTGAAATTGTTGGACAGGAATTGGAAACGGATCCAGAAATATTAATGTTATTAAAACATATGATTCTTTCTCACCATTACCAACCTGAATATGGAAGTCCGAAACGACCCATGTTCCCAGAAGCAGAATTATTACATCATATCGATATGATTGATGCACGGATGTTTACCATGGAAAAAGGATTAAATAAAGTAGAACCTGGAAGTTTCACCGAACAAAATTGGAGCTTAGACGGTATTAGTCTTTATCGTCGGAGCTTTGAATAAGGATAAGAAAAATGGGGCTAATTGAAAAAGAAAAGAAGAAGATTGCTTGTTACGAATGTGATGCAACAGGAAAAATGTTGCCTACAACAGCGATGAATTATTTTCAAGAATTATCCACATCTCAAGGAGATAAACTTGGTATTGGAGGAAAATTTCTTAATGAAAATAAAATTGCTTGGTTTTTGGTAAAGTATGTGATCCAATTTAAGAATTATCCATTATATCAAGAAGAAATTTCTATTACAACAGAAGCGATTGGTATGGATAAATTTTGTGCGATTCGTCGTTTTAAAATATTAGATGCAAATCAAGAATTAAATATCATTGCTTTAACCCAATGGTTACTTGTGAATCGAGAAACCCAGAAAATGGAAAGAGTGAATCAGTATAAAAAATTTGATGCGTATGAATGTTTTGAAAAAGGCGAACCCTTATTTAAAAATATGAAAAAAATCACCCAAGTTGATTTAGAAAAAACATTTCAAGTGCGGTTTTTAGATATTGATTTTAATCAACATGTTAACCATGTTAAATATCTAGAGTGGGCAATTGAAATATTACCTCTAGCATTAGTAAAAGAACGTGATTTAAAAGAAGTTAAAATTGTATATAAAGCACAAAGTTTTTATGGAGATCAAGTAAAAGCAAGGGGACAAATCATGGATAATAATCATTATCGTATCGATATTGTTAACCAGGAAAATTCATTGCTGTGTCAATTAGAATTAGAACTAAATTAAGACAATACTATAGTAAAGAGAACGGATGAAATGATCAAAATTTCTAATAGTGGATGCAACACCAAGGTTAGAAATTGTTGATCAAAACCGTTCTTTTTTTCATTTGCAAACAGATTAAAAGAGTTTTTCTTTAATAATGCCTTTATTATAAGCAGCAATAAGCATTTCAAGATCATCAATTTGACTTAGGAGTTCTTTTCCATTATCGGTATCTCGCACTCTTTTTCGATTAAGAGTTTTTTCAATCACACGTTGGGTGGAGTTAATATCCACACCATCTTTAATGGCTTTTTCCACGGATTCAAAAGGATCATGGCTAATTAAAATCAATCCATAGGAATTATAAGTCAGAGTGTACCCTGCAATCCCAGTTGTTTTTTGATAAGCTTTTGCAAAGCCCCCATCAATTACTAATTGTTTACCATTTGCTCGAATGGGACTTTCGCCAGCAATTGTTTTTACGGGAATGTGACCATTAATCACGTGACCTTCATCTGGATCAACTCCAAATTCAAGGAGAATTTTAGTTGCAATAGTGGGGTCATCATCAATTAAGGGATAAAAAGGTTCATATCGTTCTTTATGAGAGACTTTATCATCAATAAAATACCGTTCGAAGGTTGCCATTTTATCTTTTCCAAAAAGAGGAGAATCTGCATGACACCATAAAAACCATAAAAAATCAGTATTGTTTTGGTCGTTTGGACAGGAATGATTAAAGAAAGCATCACGAGCCATTTGATCATATTTGTCCATGAGAGATTTTCCAGAAAACGCTTGATTATTAATTATGACTTCTTTAAAATTACCGTCGCTTGTTAAAGGAATGCAGGCGTGAAAGAGTAAGTTATTATTATAAACCTTATACATACTGCCTTTAGCATACATAAATCGAATATGCTTTTGTAATTTTTCACTCTGCGTAAATGTATTAATTAGACGTTCCATAACTAACGCTTCGTCATCATTTAATGCTGATGGATTTTGAGGATCAATTGTTGGAAAATTTGTATCGTTTAAAAGATAGGATTGGCCATCAACCTCAATTGTGAAATCAGTGTAATTAATTTTTCGAAGCAGTTGTCGTTTTTCCATATGATAATCAGGATGAATATCAATTAGAGATTCTTCAAGTTTGAACTGTATAATTGAAATGGCTTTATGCATTCGAGTCATCAAGGTAATATCTTGTTTTGAAACAGAGGCTGAGTCAGCAAGTTTAGGATTAAATTGCTGACAAGGATCTGTGTTATAGGTACGGTTTGCAAAAGAAGCAAGTGGAAGAATATTGATGCCATAACCATTTTCAAGAACATCCATATTGGCATAACGTAAAGCAATACGAATAACATTTGCAATACAACAAGGATTTCCGGCACTTGCTCCCATCCATAAAATATCGTGATTACCCCATTGCATATCTAAGGAATGTTGCTGCATTAGTGTTTCCATGACCATATCAGGACCAGCACCTCGATCATATATATCCCCAATAATATGGAGATGATCAATGGTCAGACGCTTGATGACACCGGATATTTCAATAATAAAATGCCCTGCGGCATTTAATTGAACCAAGCTATCAATGATTTCATGGTAATATTCTTTTTTATTAAAGCGGTTTTCATTTTCTTGAAGGAGTTCTTCCATAATATAGCCAAAATCTTTTGGAAAAGCTTTTCGAACCTTTGAACGTGTATATTTTGAAGCTGATTCACGGCATACTTTTACCAAATGATAAATGGTTACTTTATACCAATGGTTGAGAGATTCTTTTGATTTTTTTTGTGAGATGAGATCAATTTTTTCTTTCGGATAATAGATTAATGTTGCGAGTTCTTCTTGATCTTCAAAAGAAAGGGAATCTTCAAAAATTTCATGGATTTTTCGCTTAATTGTTCCAGAAGCATTTTGCATGACATGATTAAATGCTTCATGTTCACCGTGAATATCGGTTAAAAAATGTTCTGTTCCTTTAGGTAAATTTAAAATAGATTTTAAATTTACAACCTCGCCAACAGCACTAGTGGTGGTTGGAAAGCTTTTTGATAAAAGCTCTAAATATTTTTTATTGTTTTGAAGTTGTTTTTTTGTGTAAGTTATCATAATATCCTCTTTTTCTTAATAGTATTCATATAATAGAAAAACAATTCACTATAATTATACACTTGAATTGTAAAAAAACAATTAAAAATAATAGGGAGGTGCAAGACAAAAATACGATTACATGTTAAAATATAGCAAGCACTTTATAAAGGTATTATGCGAATAAGATTGTAAAATAATGAATTATAAAGAATATTATTAGGTGATTAGGTGAAAAAATGAAATCAAAGATAATATCTGCTGTGGTAGCGATTGATGAAAAGCGAGCACTAACCTTAGTCAATGCAGAAATTAAACTGGGAAAAGATAAAGATGACATTTCAGATCAACTAAATTATGCTTTAAAAGAAGTTGCAAGTCGGTATGAAAGTGGCGAGTATTATATTGCAGATTTAATTATGGCAGGAGATTTAGTAGAAAATATACTTAAACGAATGGGATTAGAAAGTGAACGTATTACTCAAGGTAAAAGTTTAGGTAAAATTATCGTGGGAACAGTTTTTGGCGATATTCATGATGTGGGAAAAAATATATTTATTAGTATGTTGCGTTCAGAAGGTTTCCAAGTGATTGATTTAGGAACCGATGTATCCATTGAAAAGTTTATTGAAGAGATCAAAAAAGAAAAACCAATGATTGTTGGAATAAGTGGGGTTTTAACTTCAGTTGTTGATAATGTTAAATTAATTATTGATGAAATTGTTCGACAAGAATTAAGAGATGATTTAAAAATTATTCTTGGTGGAGCGTTAGCTGGAAAAGATTATGCGCATTATGTTGGAGCGGATGATTTTTCAAGTGATGCTGTCGAGGGTGTAAGAAAATGTAAGCAATGGCTTACAAATGAATAGGTGATAAATTATGAGGAAAATTTTATACCTTGATATAGTTAATGATATAAAAGGGAAAATTGAAAAAGGAATTTTAAAACCAGGGGATTTATTGCCGTCTGAAAATGAGATGTCAGAAACATTTGATGTGAGTCGAACGACATTGCGAAAAAGTCTCGCTTTATTGGTGAATGAGAAATATATTTATACAATTCCAGGAAAAGGGAATTATGTATGTGAACCTTCTTCCAATCAGTATCAGTTTTATTTTGATGAAATTGATAGTTTAAAAGGAGAAGTAGAAGAAGTGAAATTAGTGAGTGTTGGGGTTATTACCCCAGGGCGAAAGTTGATGCAACATTTAAAAATTGGATCCTTTGAAAAGGTTATTAAAATTCAAAAATCGGTACACATAAAAGATGAAGTTATTCAGTATTCAACGATTTTTTTGCCTTATCAAAAAGGAAATCCCATTGTTGAGGACGTTATTAATTTTGCCAATTTCCATGGAATTATGAAAAAAGGGGAAATGCAATTTCAACATAAAAAGATATTGAATATTGATATTGTAAATCCACCTTTTGAAGTGCGTGATTGTATGAAAATTGATAATGATGAAAGTTGCTTTTTAGTGTCCCAAAATATTATTTCAATGGAAGATGATATGCCTATTAGCTATAATGAGTTTTATATTAAACGAAAATATTTTACAATTTCAGCAGAAACTGTGTTATAAAGTACTTTACTTTTTGTTTTTGTTAGTGTAAACTAATCTGGCAGGAAAAAGATCCCGTAGCTCAGCTGGAAGAGCACTACCTTGACATGGTAGGGGTCGCTGGTTCAAGTCCAGTCGGGATCACCATTTTTCGCATAAGAGTGCGGTTTAGTAGAAAGTGGCTAGTAGAAAAACGACCATTTTAACCGAATTTTAACCGATAGAAACGACATTTGATTTTATTGGTGTATCATATAAGGCATCTATTAAAGATGTCGTTTTTATTTTTTGTTGCTCGAGTACATGGGTATAGGTACCCAGTGTTTGATTTATGTTGCTGTGCCCCAGCAGTTCTTGAACCGTTTTTGCCGGTTCACCTAATTCAAATAGCCTTGTTGCGTATGTATGACGCAAATCGTGAAAAGTCTTGTCAGTAATTCCAATACTGGCATAGACTTTTTTTAGTTCCTTTGTTAATAGAGTATTGTATTTCTGACGAAGACTGCAAAAATATTGTTAATATAATTCATAATTGCTGTTCTTCAATGGAGGCAACCGCACGGACATTTGTAAAAACTGGGGAAGAAGAACTCCGGGATTTTATTCTTGCGATTTTCTCACGGTGATGTTTGATGATCAGAGAATCCTTATTGTATTTTTCTTCTCGGTGGAGGGTTTTGATAATTTTTTTATGACTTGATTTAAAAAAAAATTCTTATCTTCATAATGACCATTATTGGGTGGAGCCTGACATTTGTTTAAGGAAAAGCCGTAGGCAATGCGTGTACGACAGAGAATTTCGATTTTTTCAAGATAAGGTTTTAAGAGGTTACGCAATTTAGTGTCAAACAAATTACAGGTTGTAGATCTTTTCAAAGCTGGTGCCGGCTTGATAGTGGCTTTTCTGGGGTTCATTTCTGAATTGAAGGGTATATCCAGACAGGCGATAATAGTTTGTTTCGCTTAGAATGGACAAGGCTGTTTCATGATCTGAAATTTCAATGCCGTTTTTCTTTAACTGTTCAATTTGATTTTCATAACTTAAGGGTGGTTTTAATCCCATTATAATTTCCTCCAAAGAAAAAAGGTCAGCATAAATGCTGACATTGGTTCCCGATAGGACGTAAAACGTCTCAGGCAACTCTGTTATTAATAATATAACATTAAATTTTTTAGAATCAAGACTTGTTACTGAAAAAATTAAAAATACTTAATTCGACGCTGGCTAGCCCCCCCCAGACTCCACCGCTGCTGATTCATCGACTGGTCCTGGACGTTCCTTACTGCTCAGTCGAAAACCGCTCGCCCATGGTGTAGTAAGTTCCCGTGTCTGATTCCAACTTATACACTTTCGTTGTCTTATCGATTCTTTTTAATGGGGTGATCAGTTTTTGTCAAAGTGCCATAAGTCTTCATCAGTCTGTAAGCCGTAGGCTGCGATATTCGTAACTCCCGGGCCACAGCAGTGGAGGTCTTATTTTTTTTACATGCTACTTTAATGACAACTTCTTTAATTTGATCAATCAAATCATCAAAAGAAAAACTGTTTTCAATCGGGTCATTCATATCGTTACGTATTTCCTTAGGAATAACATTTTCATATATAATGAGTCCATCCGTCAACACACACATCTGGGTAATAACATTTTTAAGTTCCCGTACATTTCCAGGCCATTGGTAATGGGTAAGTGTCTGCAATGTTTGAGGATAAAAAACTTTGTTAGTATGGTTCTTTAAATTATAGCGTTTAAGAAAAAAAAGGGCTAGCGGAACAATATCGGGCTTACGCTCTCTAAGCGGTGGGATCGATTCCATGAAAGAATTAATACGCCAGTAAAGGTCGTTTCGAAATGTTTGCTCGTTAATACATGCTAAAAGATCTTTGTTGGTAGCGGCGATAATTCGAACATCTATTTTTATGGGTTCATTTCCGCCAACGGGAACGAAGGTACTGTTTTCTAGGACGTGGAGCAATTTTACCTGCAAATTTAAAGGCATATCACCAATTTCATCTAAAAAAATAGTGCCGCCATCGGCTCGCTGAAAAAGACCCTCTTTTCCATGTCGATTTGCTCCGGTAAAGGCACCAGGAGCATATCCGAATAGTTCGCTTTCAAGCAATTCAGCGGGAATAGCGCCGCAATTAATCGACACAAAAGCAGCGTTGCATCGATTACTGCAGTTATGGATATATTCAGCAATAAGTGTTTTACCGGTTCCACTTTCCCCTAAAAGTAAAATCGTTATATCATAGCGTGAAATACGTTCTAATTGGATAAGCGGATACAAGAACTCATGACTACGTCCAATAATATTGCGCTTTTTCATCTTTTTTACTCTTAAATGTGGTTCCTTTACTCTAGCATCATCATCAAAGTTTTTAATAACCTTTTGAATGGCGATAATATAATAAGCAGGGTTCTTGTTTTTATTATCCATCAATACCGGGGTTACAATACTGGTCGAAAAAGTTTTGCCAAAGAGCTTATCATGTGAACAAACGATAGAATGGAGGCATTCTTTTGCTTGAATAATACCAGTGCTGAAAAACGACATTAATTCTTTACTGCCAAATTTTTCCATGCAGATATTACCTTCAGGATTGGTAAAAATTAATTGATTGTCTGAAGTGAGAACAAAAATAGGTAGTTCCAAATGGTCTAATATCCGTTTGAAGTAGCTATCATCAATTAATTTAAGATATTGGCAGTAGTCATCGTCATGTTGAAAAATATTCACTCTTTTTCCTCTCTGATTTGGTTGCTATATCGCTTTATCATCCGGGTTACACGTGCTTTGGAAATATTTAATGCTTGTGCTACACCGGTTATTGTGCCGTGAAAAGTATAGGCAGACATAATTATTTCTTGTTCAGCCTGATTGATAATTTTGTCAAATGCATAATAATGTTTTTTATCATGGGGATGGGAATTATACACTTCTTTCGGGATATGATTATCATAAATAATATTTCCCCCAGTCAGAATATAAATGCGTTCTATGATGTTTTTAAGTTCACGAACATTTCCGGGCCAATGGTATGTAGCCAAAATAACTAATGTCTGTGGATAAAAAATTTTATTCGTATGATATTTACTATTTTGTTTATCAAGATAATATTGTGCCAGGGGGATAATATCTTCTTTTCGTTTCCGTAAAGGCGGAATTAGACTACTAAAGGAGTTAATACGCCAATAAAGATCTTCCCGAAAGGTCTTGTTTTTCATGCATTTCTTTAAATCTTTATTGGTTGCTGTAATAATACGAACATTTGAATGAACTGGTACGGTACTGCCAACAGGTATAAATTTTCCATCTTCTAATACATGAAGAATCTTAACTTGTAAATCGATGGGCATATCACCGATTTCATCTAAAAAGAGCGTTCCTCCCTCAACTAATTCAAAAAGACCCCTTTTTCCTTTGGTATTGGCTCCTGTAAAAGATCCTGGCGTATAACCGAACAATTCACTTTCAAGGAGATTAGACGGAATAGCACCACAGTTAACAGAACGAAAAGGCTTATTGTGTCGATGACTATAGTTATGAATGTATTGAGCAATATATGTTTTACCGGTACCGCTTTCACCTAATAGAAGAATTGGCATATCCGAATTTGCAATTTTTTCCAGATCCTTAATAAGATTGCAAAAAAAATGATTTTGTCCGATAAGATCCGTTTTGAGATCTGGCAAATTCTTTGGATTATCAGCAATTAACGTTACCTCTTCTGTTGAAAAGTCTTCTTGTATAATCTGCACCATAAATTCAATATTCTCTGAAGCATCCGTCTTCATAACAGGCGTACTAATAGTAGTATGACATTTATTGGTAATTAAATTTAATTGATTGTAAAAAACGGTTCGCTTTTCTTTCATTAGTTGTTTGTAAGCCGGTGGAAAAACAATTCCTTCCCAAAATCCCCATTCTGGATAAGTCGTTATTAAATACGCAGGCGTTATCCCATAATGTCGTATCACCGCCGGATTTGTGTAAATTGTTTTTCCAGTGACATCGTTAACAAAGACACACAAAAAAAGATTTTCAAGAATATCCAGATAAAAATGGTCTGCATATATATCTGGTTTGATTGTGTTTTTCATATATACCTCCTAGTCATTATTGTAAATCTTTTCATGTTATAAAACAAGAAATTATTCAAATATATAATAAAACATATGAAATTCCATAAATTTATTTATCATTATTGAATAAAAAGAAAGAATTCCCTAGTAAAAGGCGTGCTTTAATGCCATTGTTGATTTTGGCATGGTTTTTGCTTTAATAAATATTATCGAACATGTGCACAATGTAAGAAATAACAAAGGGAGATAAACAAATGGAGAAGAGAAAAAAGTTTTTTGATATTGTTAATAAACGAATATTCTTTCCACCAGCAATTGCATTAGTAATTTTTGTTTTTATTGGGATCCTGTTCCCAGAACAGTTTGGGGTCGTTGCAAATGCTGCATTAAATTTTGTATTTAAGTATTTTAGTTGGTTATTGATTCCTGTAGCATTTGTAATGTTAGTCTTTTGTATATGGGCTGGCTTCAGTAAATATGGTAACATCCGATTAGGAGGACCAGAGGCTAAACCGACAATGAGTAAGGCTGTTTGGTTTGCGATTGCGCTAACCTCGGGTATTGGCGTTGGCGTTACTTTTTATGGTGTTTATGAACCCGTCCTTTTTTCAATGACACCGCCTGATTTTTTAAACGTTGCTTCGATGTCGGAAGCCGCAATTCTTTCGGCTATGCAATTTACGTTTTTGCATTGGTGTTTACATCCTTATGCGATTTATACAACTGCCGGTTTGATCATTGTCTTTATGTTTTATAATGCCAAACAACCATTCCGCTGCAGTTCAGCATTATTTCCGCTTTTAGGGAAAAAAGCATATTCAGGGATTGGTGATGCAGTAGATTCACTTTTTGTATTTGCAGTTATTGGTGGAACAGCAACATCATTAGGCTTGGCTGTTTTGCTCATAGCACGAGGACTAGAATATCTGTATGGAATACCCAGTAATGCCGTATCATGGTTTTTTATTATATTAGCCGTCGCAGGTGTTTGTATTTTAGCAGCAACGACCGGCGTTTCTAAGGGAATTGCTTTTATTGGTAAGACCAATACAATCTTATATATTTTCGTTCTAATATTTGCATTTATTGTCGTTGATCCCTTAAAAGTTACAGAATTATTAATTACCTCGATCGGAGAATATGGACAAAACTTTATTCATCTGTCTTTTTATTTGGAACCAATTGCAAGAACGGGTTGGATTTCAGGTTGGAATGTTTTTTACAATACCTGGTGGCTCGCGGTTGCACCGTTGGTAGGTTTGTTCTTTGTCAAATTAGCATACGGTCGCACTATTCGAGAATTTGTAACGGTTAATCTCTTTGCACCGGTGATCTTTTCATTCCTTTGGTTTGGTGTCTTTGGTGGTGGTAGTATCATTATGGATAAATTCCACGGCGGTACCATTGGTGCACTCATTGAAAAAATTGGTTCGGATATGTCTTTATATGCATTCTTTGAACAATTTCCTTTGAGTGGAATTATGAATTTCATTGCATTAGTCGTCGTTATCCTATCCATTATTACCTTAGTTCAAGCAATTATGATTGCAGCAGCACAAATGACCTGTAAGGCCACAGGGAATCAAACTGGCGATGTTACACCTCCAAAAATTAGTATTATCTTCTGGGGAGTCGCGATGTTACTCATTGCCTATGCATTATTAATTTCTGGTGGCATTAGTGCCTTGCAAACTGCTTGTGTCGTCTGTGGTTTGCCTGTAGCCATTATCTTTTGTTTCGGAATTGTAGCCTACGTTAAATCAATGCATAATCTAAAAGATTTTGATGCCTTTAGTAACGGTGATTTGTCCGTATATGCAAAAAAGGAAGAAGAGGCTAACAAGGTAGAGAAACTCAAAGATCCAAAAGTTGTTTATTCAGATAAAAGTTAGCAGCTCAGTAAAAGAGAAATAGCGCGAGTTTACCATTATAAGTTTATTTCAAAGATAACATGACAAAAGTATTATTAAATACCAAATAAAAAGGAGAAAAAAATGAAGATTAAGTATGATTTTGCTACACAAGAAGAACTGGAATTAATTCACGAAAAAACCCTCTATTTATTAAAAAATACTGGTGTTGTTTTCTTCGGGGAACAAGCGCGTGAAATATTCAAACAACATGGCGCTCGTGTCGAAGGCGAAACCGTTTTCTTGGAAGAAACTTTAATTAACCAGGGATTATCCACGGTTATTCAAAAATTTGAATGGTTTGGCAGAGATTCTATGGTTACAATTGGAGATGGCTCTACGATACATGCACCTGCTTATGGTCCGATGTATGTGTACGAAAATGATGACTATCATTACCCAACACCTTTGGACTTTTCAAATTTCCATAAATTAGATGCAAGTAGCAAGGTAATAGATGTTGGTAGTCCCAATATTATGGATTTACCTTCAATTGATTCGAAAATACGTTCTAATTATGCAATGGCAACAACCTTAATGCATCATACGAAACCAGTTTTAGGGATTGTCGACGGTGGAAAAAAAGCCGCTGAATCGATCAAAATGACACGTGAATTTTATGATATTCATGATAAGAGTGTTGTGTGTGGTTTGGTTGATGCGGCATCTCCGTTTGTCTATTCACAGGCAATGTCTGAAGCACTTGTAGAATATGCTAAAGAAGGTCAAATTATTGTATTTACAGGGACTGGCATGAGTGGGTTGACGACACCAGATACCATTGCATCGTCAATATTGGCTGTAAATGTTGCTATGATCGCTGGTATTGTTTTAGCACAACTCATTAATCCTGGAACTCCAGTTATTTATGGTAATCAAGGTTTTGGTTCGGATTTACGACATAGCTTACTAACAGTTGGCAGTCCTGAAGATGGTTTGATTTCACATACCATAAAATCCCTAGGCAATTTTTATCACCTACCTGTTAGAACAGGTGGTTGTGTATCTGATGCCAAAGACGTAGACATGCAAGCTGGCATTGAATCATTCACATCATGTTTTGCTACTTTGTCTGCTCATACTGATTTGATGTTCCATACATGCGGAATCATGGATGCATACAATGGCTTAAGTTATGATAAATACATTTATGATGAAGAAGTTACTGAAACAGTATATCGTTTTATTAGAGGTTATGAAGTTAATGAAAAAACATTAATGACAGATAAACTTGAAAAAGTAGGTCCTGGAGGAAACTTTATTGCGAGAACTTCAAAAGCTTATCGAAATGATTATTATTTACCTAATGTTCCAAACCGGGCATCTCATGGTAATTGGATTAGCGAAGGAAAACCAAGTATTAAAGATAATACAAAAAAAATATATCAGGAAAGATTGGCAAATTATGTATTCCCAGAATTAAATGCAGCACAAAAGAAAATTATAGAAACATATATTCCTAAAGAATTTATGAAATAGTAAAATCGGGTAGGAGGCTGACCATTAATTGATCAGTCGACCTCCCAAACCACCGTACGTACTGTTTGGTATACGGTGGATCCAGAGTTTGCAGCATTTGCAAATAATAATCATGAAAATTGGACTATCGGCAGTTCGCCAATAGTCTTTTCTTGTGGTTCGTAAGACAGTTTCAAAAATTGTGTAAACCGTGTGGTTAACCAGGAGCTTTTTATTATGGCAAGAAGAAAAGAATGGGGATGGATTCATTGTCAGCTGGAAGTTTTCTTTGATGAATGGTGGGATTGATCTGAATTTATACATATCATTGATATGCAATCAATTCAGACTATAATATAGATAAGGAGAAAGTGTTTATTTTATGACTCTTACCCCGTTATTTTTCTCTTTATTCTACTTCAATTTTGATGGTTACACGAAACTTGAAACATTCCCCATAACAAATAAGAGTTAATTCATATAAAAATTCCAAGAATGCGCCTTAATTTGATGGTAAGGCTGCGAATTAAGAGCGTTTCAAAAACATGAATTAAATAATTCAAAGGAGGAAAAAATGTTAAAACGATTACGTATTGTTCCGATTTTATTTCCAATCATTTTATTGGGAGCAACATTACTCCTCGGCTTTATTTGGCCTGAGCAGTTCACGCCCCTTATGACAGATTTATTTATTAGGTTGATGACAAACGCAGGTTGGATGGTTTTATTAGGCGTACTGATTTTTGTGGCATCTTTGCTATTTTTATTTGTTCATCCCTTTGGTAGCATCAAGTTTGGTGGACAACATGCCATGCCGAAGTATAAAACGTGGATTTGGTGGGCTATTTCATTGTGTGCAGGCATTGGAACAGGGATTGTATTTTGGGGTGCAACCGAACCATTGATGTTTGCCTTTGATCCGCCGCCAATGGCTGGCGTTGAGCCTGGTAGTATGGATGCGATAATCTGGGCGATGAGTAAATCATTTTTGCATTGGTCCATTTCACCCTACTCTATTTATGCTGTTGCCGGTATTACTATTGGTTATGCGTATTACAATATGAATAAAGAGTATAAGACCAGTTCAGGGCTAGTGTTTTTAAATAATGGGAAAGACCTCAATAAAAAAATTGACAACATTGTGGATGGTTTGGTTTTGTTTGCGATTTGCGGCGGTGTGGCCGGTTCTCTTGGATATGGATTGCTCCAGATTGGGAGCGGGCTTAATTTTGTATTTGGCATCGAACCGGGACCATTTGTTTGGACCATTATTGCTATCGTCATTATCACGTCGTATACGATATCAAGTGCCACCGGTTTGGATCGAGGAATTGCCTGGCTTAGCGATAAAAATGCCTGGATTTTCATTGGTCTGATGATCTTTGTTCTTATTTTTGGTCCAACGGCATACATATTTAACGTAATGACTCAATCCTTTGGTTATTTTATTAATCACTTTGTTGAATTAAGCTTATTCACGCAACCGGTTGCTAACAGTGATCTCTGGCCACAATGGTGGGATATGTACTGGATGGTTGACTGGCTGGCTTTCGGTCCCATTGTTGGTTTGTTTCTGGTGAAATTATCCTATGGACGGACTATTCGAGAATTTCTAACAGTCAACCTTATTTTACCGGCAATATTTGGGATGTTATGGTTTAGTGTGTTTGGGGGATTGGCTTTGGATATTCAGACAAGGGGTGTTGCTGATTTGTCAGCTTTTCTGACTGCAAACGGCGCTGAAGCATTTATGTTGTATATTTTTGAGTTTCTGCCATTTCCTAAGGTTGCTCGATTTGTTATGCTTGTTGTTGTGGCATTATCGTTTATAACCCTTTCAGATTCCATGACGTCCACCATTGCATCGATGTCCATTAAAAAGTATAGAGATGTTAATGAAGCACCGCTTTCAATTAAGGTTTTCTGGGGAGTTTTTATCGGACTCATTTCTCTTGTATTTGCTGTAAGCGGCGGAATTGAAGGGATTAAGATTGTAGCAACCATTGCTGGTTTTCCGATACTCTTTATTGAATTGGCAATGATTCTGGGATTTTTGCGTCATTTAGCATTAGGGAGACACAAACGAGATGAAGTTGAATATGCTGAATATCTGGAAAAAGAAACATTGGAGTTTTTAGAAGCTGAGACCAAGGAAGCTGAGAATCCAAAAATTCACAAAAAGTGGTATAATTTGATTAAAAAATAATATTTTCAAGCAATCTTTCACATTAACTGAGGATTGTTTTTTTTACGAAAAGGTACAAAAAATACAAATCTTGACAAAATTTCACAAGAAGTTCGCTTAATTGGATAAGAAAATATGTGACATTTTTGAAAGAGGGGAATAATGAAGAAGGGTTTTATGATGGCTTTATTGGGGGCGATAGCGTATGGGATACAACCAACTTTTACAAAATTATTATTGAATTTGGGAATCAACAGTACCACCCTTATTTTTTATCGCTTTGTTTTTGTGGCATTGATCATGGGATTCTATCTGCTGGCGAGAAAAAAACTTGTCCGTCCATCAATCAAACAAATACGGGATTTAATTTTTTTTGGTATACTGGGTTACGGTGGTACTATTTTTTTGCTGACAGAATCCTATAATTATTTACCTATGGGTCAGGCTACCATGATTTATTTTACATATCCAGTATGCGTTGCATTGATGATGGTGATATTTTACAAAGAAAAAATATCATTTTTAAAAATATTGGCATTGGGTTTAGCACTTTTGGGGCTGTTTTTTTTAGGAAATTTTAAGGTGGTTTTTAATTTCAAAGGAATCTTTATGGCGTTGGGGTTAGGACTGGCTTTTGCCACGTATTTGGTAAGTGTCAATAAAAGCACATATAAAAGCATGGAGGCAGAGGTGCTCATTTTTTATCTGGCTTTGGTGAATATTGTTTTCTTTGGCATTAAGGGAGCCGTTTCATCCTCGTTGGCATGGCTTCCAAAAGTGGGCTTTTTATATATAATCGCAACGGTTACATTAACCATCATGGCGTTATTAATGATTACCAGTGCCATTAGAAAGATTGGAGCTGTTAACACATCCATAATTTGTGTTTTTGAGCCAGTAATTACCTTGATGTGTGGGATTATCATTTTCAGAGAAGTTGTAAATTGGAGTATTTTTTTTGGAAGTCTTTTGATGATAGTATCTGTATTCTTTGTGACTTGGGAAGGTTTCGCGCGGGAAAAGAAAAAATTACTTAGAAATTAATAAGGTGGGAGAATAATATTGGAGAAAAACGAGAAAAGAGTCAGTGATGTTTTGGAGGAGTTGTTAATAGATTACGAAGTTATCAGACATCCACCGGTTTTTAAATGTGATGAGCTGGATACCTATATGACAGGTGTTGGCGGTGCTCATTGCAAAAATTTATTTTTGCGAAATAAGAAAGGAAATCGGCATTTTTTAGTTATTATGGATGAGTCCAAAAGCATGAATATCAAAGCCTTTGGAAAAAGCATAGGGGTATCAAATTTAAGTTTTGCTTCACCGGATCGTATGCTTAAATATTTAGGTGTAACTTCGGGATCGGTGTCTGTATTTGGGCTTATTAACGATGGGGATCATGAGGTTGAAGTGTATCTTGATGCGGCAATATTGCGCCAAACCCATGTTAATTTTCATCCGAATATCAATACTGCAACCTATCATCTTACCCAGAGTGATTTGAAAAAATATTTGGATTGGGTTGGGAATAAAGTCGAAATCATTGAATTTAATAAATTGAAGGAACTGTTATAAAATGATGCTATGCGGTGTTGATGCCCATTAAGTCATAGGAAAGGCTGTTGGAGAATATCCAACAGTCTTTTTATGTTATGAATAATTTATGCTTTCTACGATTATTGAACAGGAAAACGGAGGTGCCTGGTATTAGTATTTCTGATTTTCAAGTAAGTACCGATTAAGAATTTATTTTTGTTTCCTAGTTATTGAGATCAGCAAAGAACAAAGCCCCAGGAAGATTTATTAAAAGCTGCCTGAGGTGTAGTTAGAAAGTCATATAGTTTAACCGAGTTTTAACCGAATGGCAGAGCAAAACTATTGGCTTTCTATGGCTCGAGAATGGCTATCTTAAGCCATTCTGGCCAAGCTTGAAACGCTAAAATAAATGGTAGGGGTACGCTGGTTCAAGTCCAGTCGGGATCACCACTTTTCGCATATTAACACCGTTTGTATAATGAATGCAGGCGGTTTTTTTATTGAATTAACCAAATGGGATGAGGTATTGTTTTTTATTGTTGTCAGGTTCTTCAGCTTTAACTTCATCATAAATGGAATTTATTAAAGATGCCGTTTTTATTTTTGGCTGTTCCAATACATGAATATAAGTGCCCAGTGTGATGTTGATACTGCTGTGGCCAAGCAGTTCTTGAACTGTTTTTGCAGGCTCTCCTAATATCAAATAAACGAGTAGCATATGTATGCCTCAGATCGTGAAAAGTCTTGTCAGTAATACCAATATTGGCATAGACTTTTTTTAGTTCTTTTAAAATGTTAGAAGTATCTAACGGGGTATTAATGATTACTTAGTTTTGCTGAATAAATGGTGAAAACTTAAATTTGATTTTTAGAATTACATGGTTAAATAAAACATAATAGAAGTGAAAAAATGGAAGAGTATCAAAAACAACAAACGGGGCCTAAATGGAAAAGGTCCCGTTTGTTTGAACTATGTTTTCCTTGAATTTTCAAGAGAAATAGACATCAAATCTATTGGAGTCAAAACAGGGACTTAATGTTAACACGTCTTATTCGACTACATTAGATCTGTTGGATGAATAGGATCATGAAGCACTTAATAAACCAGAAGGCAGAAAAGTAGTATATATTTTTTCCTATGAAAAATGGTAGAAGTTGATTGATAAAATAAAGTTTAGAAGAAAAAGTTATTTATTTGGCAATGAAAAGAATGATTCGTTTAAAGTTTCAATATATTAGACATGTGATGGAGTGGATGTCTATCCTAGTTTAGAAGAAAAAGTGGCAAATTTTCTTTATTTTGTATCGGAAGATTTTTGTTTTTTAGATGGAAATAAAAAAATTGCGACTATTTGATTTTAAGATGAAAAATGAAAAGAAGGCTTGAAAAACTGTATAAAAAGATGTATGTTATGGGAAAGGATAAAAAAAAGGAGGAACTATGAAAAAAGTTCTAAAAGGTACAAAGGCGGTTCTGATTATTGGAATCGGTTTGATTGGATTAATGATCCTTATTAGTGCTATTAATCATCAAATCCAGCTTAAAAAAGAAGAGCCTTTATTTATACCCATCGGAAAACAAGTAGAGGTTAATGGGTATAAAATGAATGTTTATTCTGAAGGCGAGGGTGAAGAAACACTGGTATTTATGTCGGGTTCTGGAACTTGTTCCCCTGTTTTAGACTTTAAATCGCTCTATTCTTTGCTCAGTGATGACTATCGGATTGTCGTAGTTGAAAAACTGGGATATGGTTTTAGCGATGTGACTGATGCAGACAGAGAGATTGATTCAATTCTTTCAGATACAAGAGAGGCCCTTTCTTTATCAGGGATACAAGGACCATTTATCCTTTGCCCCCATTCTATGTTAGGGATTGAGGCTCTCTATTGGGCACAAAATTATCCGAATGAAGTAAGGGCAATTATTGGTTTAGATATGGACGTACCGAAAGTCTATGAAAACTTTAACGTCAATAAACTAGAGTTAGAGCTTATTAAATTTACGGCAGATATTGGGATTGCTCGGTGGATTCCAGATTTAGCAAAAAGTGATGCGACTGAATACGGGACATTAAGTGAAAGTGAAAAAGAATTATATCAAGTTGTTTTTTTTAGACGAACGGGTACCAGAGAGATGGTCAATGAAGTCAAAGAAATAAAGGAAAATGCACAATTAGTTGCAAAAAATCCGGTGCCCTCAATGCCGATCTTAATGTTTTGTTCGAATGGGGAAGATACAGGAGTGAGTGAGGAAAAATGGCACGCTTTTTCGAAAGATTATCTTGAAAATAAGTCCAATGGAAAACGAATTGAATTGGATTGTTCGCACTATGTTCATGACATTATGTATCAAGATATTGCAGAAGACATAAAGGAATATATAGCGGAAATAGAATAAAAAGCAGAAATGTTTGTACGAATAAGATCAAAAAAAACGGTAGCTTATAACGAGGATAAAGAAAGGGTAATGATGAAATTTATGCATAGTTCAGATCTTCATATTGGAAAAAGGGTCAATGAGTTTTCAATGCTGGAAGATCAAAAGTACATATTTAATGAGATGATTGAGATCGCAGTAAAACAAAAAGTTGATGGCGTGATTATTGCTGGTGATGTCTATGATCGAACAGTTCCATCAGCTGAGTCGGTCGATGTTTTTGATGACTTTCTAACAGCTATTGCTAAAAGAGATATCCCTGTTTTTATCATTAGCGGAAATCATGATAGTCCCGAAAGACTTGAATTTGGAAGCAGAATTATGGGTAAACATCAGGTTTATATTTCGGGTCAATTTAATGGGGAAATCCCAAAAGTTTCGCTAGAAGATGAGTATGGTAAGCTAAGTATTCATCTGATGCCTTTTTTAAAACCGGCGGTTGTCAATCGAAAATTAGCAGTTGAAACTAAATCCTTTGATGAATGCGTCAGAGAAGCATTAAAGAAGGCGGATGTGAACACATCAGAAAGAAATATTCTGGTAGCCCATCAATTTGTGACAGCCAGTGGAATGGATCCAGAACGATCGGATTCAGAAAGCAAGTCCTTGGGAGGGATTGATAACGTGGATGTATCAGCTTTTGAATCTTTTGATTATGTTGCTTTGGGTCATATTCACGGGCCCCAACAGATGGGGAGAGAAACGGTACGCTACAGTGGTTCACCACTTAAGTATTCATTTTCAGAATGTCATCATAAAAAATCAGTGACTATCATCGAAATGAAGGAAAAAGGAAACATCACCTTTGGGAAAATTGAACTTTATCCGCAAAGAGACATGAAAGAAATTCGATCTTCAGTGAGTGATCTAAAGGCGGGGACAACATTAAAGGACGTTTCCAGTGATTGTTATGTGCATGTTATTTTGACAGATGAAGAAGAGATCATTGATGCAATTGGCAAGGTTCGAGAAATTTATCCCAATGTCATGCTTCTGGATTTTGATAATAGACGAACGAAAGAAAGCTCAGGCCTCAATCAGCTCACAGGGGAAGATTTGAAACAGAAGTCGGCATTGGAACTTTTTTCTGATTTTTACAGGAATCAGAATAATATTGATATGACCGATAGCCAGAAAGCTTGTTTTAGTAAAATTATTGATAAAATAGAGGAGAAAAGCCTTTGAAACCTAAAAAATTAACGATGAGTGGATTTTGTCCTTATTCCGAAGAGGTGGAAATTGATTTTGATATTTTTGACGGTAGTGGGCTTTTTTTGATTGCCGGAGAGACAGGTGCAGGAAAAACAACGATTTTTGATGGCATTTCATTTGCTTTATTTGGTGAGGTTAGCGGTGAAAATCGGGGAAATGATATGCTGCGCAGTGATTTTGCTAAACCAGAGACACAAACCTTTGTCAAATTGGTGTTTGAAGATAAGGGGGAAGTGTATGAAATTGAACGAAATCCCAAATATAATCGACCAGTAAAACGTGGAGATTCAGGAAGAATGACGGTGCAAAACGCCGATGCAAAGATATTATTACCCAATAAAAAAGTGATCACTGGGGTAAAAGAAGTGACCGAAAAGGTGACTGATCTGCTAGGAATTAATCATCAACAGTTCAAGCAGATTGCGATGATTGCTCAAGGGGAATTTTTAAAACTTCTTTTTGCAAGCAGTGAGGACAGAGGAAAAATTTTCAGGAAAGTATTTGGAACCGAGCTATACGAAAGAATCCAAAAGGATCTGAAATATCAAACAATCGGTTTCAAAAATAAGATGGAGGATATTGACAAAGCAATTCTCCAATATAATGATGGCATTATCTGTGAGGAAGAAACGGAAGATACCGAGACATATTTGAACCTAAAAGATAGTGTTCACGGATTATCTGACATGGTATTGCTTCTGGAAAGACTGGTTGAAAAAAGCATCAGTGAAAAAGAACAAAAGTTGGATGAATCTGGGAAGATTCAGACACAGATCGATGCATTGGGAGAGAGTGTTACCAAGGGGGAACAGATCAACGGATTATTTGGAGACCTGGAAAAAGAAACTCAGAAATCGAAGGAACTCGACAACCAATTTGATACGAGCGAAGAGCTAAAGAAAAAATTGGAAATGGGAAAATTTGCGGCCTATCAGGTGAAACCGAAATATGAAGATTTTATACGATTGGAAAAACAAAGACAGGTGTTAGAAGATAGCATCAATAAGAACGGACGTGTGATCGAGGATAATACTCCTAAACAAGAGGCGGGACGAAAAGAGTTAGATGAACAAAATAAACAAGAACCGCAGCGAGAAGCTCTAGCAACTGAGATTCAAAAGATTAAAGAAACGATTCCAGAGTATGAAAAACTAGCAATAACGGATTCAAAGCTTAAAGAAATTGTGGAAAAAGGAGAATTGTTAGAGTCTGAAGGTGAAAAACTCAGTGATTTATTGAAGATACAAAAGATAAGAGTTGAGACGATCCAAAATGAATTAAAGTCATTAAAAGAAATTGAAATAATGAAGATGGGTCTGGAACAAAAGGAAGAAAAGCTTTTAGAAGAAAAGAATAAGTTGGGTGATCTAGAAGAAAGTGCTAATAGTTGTATAACAATTAATAAAGAATACAAATTAAAACAAAAAGATTGTAAAAAGAAAGAAGAAGATTATAATACCATTAAACTAAATTATGATGAATTAGAACGGCTTTTTTATCGTGAACAGGCTGGAATAATGGCAGAAACCTTGGAAGAAGAGATGCCTTGTCCGGTTTGTGGGTCACTAAATCATCCCCATAAGGCCCAAAAATCGACAGAGGCTCCTTCTCAAAAAAAGCTTAACCAAGAAAAGAAAGATCAAGAAAAATTACGGACTGCATGGCAAAAATCCAGTACCAACTGTCAATTACTTAAAACAAAATTTAATACAAAATTTGATCAACTGAAAATAGATATGATCAAATTGAAGTTTGCGAGTCCTTCAAGCGTGAATGAACTGCTCGAATTGATTATTGATCGAGAAAAAGAACTGACTGAGATTATTGGCAAAGTCGAACAGGATCTTATTAATGCAGAGGCTAGCTGTATTAAAAAAGTAAATTTGGAAAAAGAAATGGGTAATTTAGAGACCCAAAATGGTTTAGATGAAGTGGAAATAACTAAAAAGAATGAGACCTTATCCAAAATAGAGGTATTATTTGCATCCTTGACGACAGAAGTCACAGGGTTAAAAGAGAAATTGAAATTTGGAAACAAAGAATTGGCTGAGGCGATGATCAAGCAAAAACAAGAGAATTTAAAAAAAATGAAAGATGCTCTGACGGACGCTAAAAACATTTTGCAGTCTGTTACTGTGCTTATTAATGAAGCGATGACATTAAAAAATGCAGAGATAGAGCAATTTAAAAATACTGAAAAAGAGCTTGGAGTAGCAACACAGGAATTTGAAGAACAACTCATTCAATGTGGATTTGATAGCTTGATAGCTTACAAAGCGGCGAATCTCTTGGAAGATAAAATCAAGGAAATTGAAGACAATTTAAAAAAATATAATGATGACGTTGCTGAGACAAAAACAAAAATTTTGCAATTAAAAAAACAAATCAGTGGACGAGAAAAAATGGATATTCCAGCACTTGAAAATGATAAGAAAGAATTGATTGGGAAACAGAAGGATAGTCGACGTGAACAAGAAAATATTGAACATATCATAAAAAACAACCAAGGCATTTTGAGAGCATTAAAATTAAAAGTGAAGGAAAGAGAAGAGATTGAAAGTGTCTATGGAGAAATAAAAAGACTTTCTGAGACAGCAAATGGCGAATTGAGTGGAAAACAAAAGCTGGCTTTTGAACAATATGTACAGGGCGTTTATTTTGATATGATCCTGGCGGAAGCCAATAAACGTTTTGGAAGTATGAGTGATAACCGCTATTCATTGGTAAGGAAAAATGAAGGAACCAATAAACAGAAAAAATCGGGTTTGGAAATTGATGTTGAGGATAAATGGACATTAAAGACAAGAAGTGTGAAATCTCTCTCTGGGGGAGAATCATTTAAAGCGTCATTATCTCTGGCACTGGGGCTTTCGGATATTGTGCAGAATTTCTCAGGTGGAATCCAGATGGATACAATGTTTATTGATGAAGGATTTGGTTCTTTAGATAGTGAATCCCTGGACAAGGCGATGGATATTCTGGCAGGACTGACGGAAGGGGATCGTCTTGTGGGTATTATTTCGCATCTTGATGAACTTAAGGAAAAAATTGATAAAAAAATCATCATTACACGAGATCCTCAGGGAAGTAAAATTTTTGTGCAGGCGTAGTTTATATAAATGGCTCAAGCAGTTTCTATCGAAATACTTCAATGATATCTTTGATCTTCTCAAGCTTTCCCCTCAAGCTGAAAGACGATGAATTTAGGTATAATATATAAATGATTGTGGTGTCAAAACTCAAATCACGCTATTTAGCATACAATATATTGATTTTAAAACGAGATTTCAGTCAAGATGTTGTATGTAAATTCTATTAAAATTATTTTTGACATCCTAACCATAAATGTCAAGTTAAAAAGGAACTGAACCTTGTTGGAATCACTACAGCACAGACTTTTTTAGGCATACGGTTTCGGTTTATGATATGGAGA
>LGOV01017706.1_pt1 | contig 24425 bp, 25 predicted proteins | sample 469881 | NCBI WGS metagenome assembly LGOV01 (sample SAMN03857199, study PRJNA290197) | marine sediment metagenome | biome: marine cold seep biome; feature: cold seep; material: marine sediment; isolation source: sample #5579, elevator 3A push core 41 containing 12 cm of sediment... ...
CCATTACAAGGGGAATCAATCATTACACCTGCTCTTCTTGCTACTTCAAGTAAATTTTCATTATCACTAGCAATTATTTCAACATTCCTTTTACCTTTGACTTCAAACCGTACTTTATGCATTTTACATCTCCCTTTTTTCAGAGTTCTTATTTATAGCACAGAAAAGAAATAATCTTCCTGTGCTATTTTTAATGTTTAATCAAATAAAGTATTTTTATTAAAAACCATTATTCTTTTTATAAGAAATTGTATCATTTCATACAATTATTTAAACTAGACAAATTTCATTTTCCCACAAGCTGAAAAAATAAACCCACTCTCATAAAATACTTTATTTTTCTTAAAAGATCTTACTATTTTTTATTTTTTTTGATTTCTAGCTTATCAACAATTTCTCTCAATGCAATTTTAGATGCAGTCTCAGCTGGCATTTCAATCAATGGTTTCCCATATGCATCATATTCAAAAATATTTTGATCTAATGGAACCACCCCAATTAAATCAAGTCCTTGTTTTTCTATTTCTTCTGCTGTTCCTTCATTTAATATACCATTTGGTGCACGATTAACAATCAATTTTATTACTGGCACCTTTAATTTTAATTCTGAAACTAACTCTTTAATACGACCAACCGCTTGTATTCCACGGCGGGAACAATCACTTATTAAAATTAACATATCAATTTTTCCAAGTGTACCACGACTAATGTGTTCCATTCCTGCTTCATTATCTACAATAATATATTGGTAGTTTTTAGCTAACATTTCCACTTGGGTTTTTAAAATACCATTAACGTAACAATAACATCCTGCCCCTTGACTTCTGCCCATAACTAAAAGATCATAGCCATCACCTTCTGCTACTGCTTGATTTAAGCGCAATTGTAAAAAATCATTTTTTGTCACACCTGATGGTAATGGAACGCCATCCATTTCCGCATGATTTACTTCTTCTTTTATTTGTCCAATCGACAAGTCCACTTCTTGTCCTAATACTTCATTTAAATTTGCATTAGCATCAGCATCAACTGCCAAAATCGGCCCTAATCCTTCAGACACTAAATATTCTATAATCATACCAGTAAGACTTGTTTTACCAACTCCACCTTTACCTGCAATTGCAATATTGAACGCCATAATTTTTTTCCTCCAAATTAATTTTTTCGCATTAATTTCTTGTTCATTGGTATAAATTCTTTGCGTTAATCCATACCACGATAAAAATACATATTCTAACTTGTATATATATGTATCGACAGGCATATCATATCATAATCATTTCAAGATTACAATAGAACATTCCCTCATAACAGCTAATTTTAAGCTTAAAAAAAGTCATGATCCTAACTATTATAGGAACATGACGACTTTCTTTTTTATTAAATGAATCCTGCATTACAACGACTTTTTAGTAGTTAAAAGCTTATCTTAATATTTTTTTAATCGGCTTCTACTGTTGTAATTGGTCCAAAATTGTAATTTTCAACCAAAATATTTTATACGTTTGGCAAAATGAATACTGGTAAATATAGGTCCTAAGAGGATATACTTAATTCCTAATATTATTTATAACTTATCCAGACTGTAGACAACGATATAAAGCAGTACCGACAATTGTTACATCATGGTGTGTGCCTACGGCAACAGTAACTAGCGCTATTGCCAACCAAACAGATTAACAATGAGTCGGGCCAGGGTTTGTCGACGCTCTGATAAATTCTCTTTGTTATTTTATCCAAAAATAAAACAACTAACCATTTTAAACATTATCCACGATCTTACCATCTGTACTAATTGTAAAAATCTGCCACGGAATTATTTTTTCAGAATTTTTCATCGCATTTTTAACTGCCGAAACAATTCCTGTGCAACATGGCACCTCCATTCGAACCACGGTAATACTTTTAACATCATTTAACTTTAATATTTCAGTTAACTTTTCGCCATAGTCCACTGCATCTAATTTTGGACATCCCACTAATGTGACTTTATTTTTAATAAAATCATCATGGAAATTGCCATAGGCATAGGCTGTACAATCCGCTGCAATTAATAAATCTGCCCCGTTGAAATAAGGTGCATTAACTGGGGCTAATTTTATTTGAACTGGCCACTGATTCAATTGGGATTGTAGCACAGAAACACTTGAATCGTTCACTTCTTGTTTTAATACAACTTTTTCACGAATAATCTCTTGGGCTAGTTCTCCTGGACAACCACAGGCCAAGGATTCCGTATTATTTTCGCGTTTAATTGTTTGAGCTTGGGTTCCTGAGCAACCCTTCGTTTTTAACGCTTCTTTGTTCTCTTCTTCAGCTTTCATGTTTTTCATTACTGCTGTTTCATCATATGCCGCTGCTTCTCGTTCAACAAAACTAATCGCTCCTGTCGGACAGATTGGTAAACAATCGCCTAATCCGTCACAATAATCATCGCGCAATAATTTTGCAACCCCATTTTCCATTCCAATAGCACCTTCATGACAAGCTTCTGCACAAAGCCCACACCCATTACACTTTTCTTCATCTATTGTAATTATTTTTCGTATCATCTTATTTCCTCCTATCTGATTTCTTAACTTGATTTCTTAACTTGATTATATTATAATTTACCCAAAACAACTGTTGCATATGCAACGAAAAGGAAACTATGCCAAATACATTAGAAATCTTAAAAAAAATTAAGTTGTTTAACGGAATCAATGAAAATTTAGAAGTACTTCTTCAATGCCTCGGAAGTGAAGAAAAACGCTATTCAAAAAATGATGTTTTAATATTAACAGGTTCTCCAATCTTATCTGTCGGTGTTTTGTTATCTGGAGAACTTCAAATCATTCAAAATGATTATTTGGGAAATTCCAATCTTTTAACAACTGTACACTCTGGACATCTTTTTGGAGAAGCTTTTGCTTGTGCTGGTATTTCTGAAAGTCCTGTCACTATTATTTCAAAAACAGACAGTCACGTCCTTTATCTTGGCGTTGATCGTATTGTCAATACCTGCCCTTCGAGTTGTCAATTTCATACGCAACTTATTGAAAACTTATTAAAAGTATTAGCACGTAAAAATATTTTACTAAACGATAAAAATCAATTACTATCTCAACGTACTACTAAAAATAAAATTTTATCTTTCCTGTCTCTTCAATCTGAAAAAAAAGGAACCTCACAATTTGAGATTCCCTTTAGTCGTAATGAATTGGCCGATTTTTTATGTGTTGATCGCAGTGCTTTATCGCGAAGCCTTTCTCAACTTCAAAAAGATGGTATTATTCAATATGAAAAAAATCAGTTCACCTTATTATAGAGTATCAACAAACTCCGTCCCGACTAATTGTTAATCTGTTCGGCTAGCAATTCGTACAAGCTACCGCTAGTTACTATTGCCATAGGCACACACCATGATTTAACAATTGTCAGTACTACTTTTTATCTTTGTCTACAATCAAAAATAAGTTTACCATATTATAGTTTTTCTCGCTGTCTAACCCACGACTATTTTTTTCACAAATAATTCAAGCATAATTATAAAAGAATACTCTCTCAATTTCAGCTATTTCTATATCTTAATTCCTTTATTTTGAATATCTTGATATAGCACTCGTGAAACAACAATTGAATCTCCCCGTTCATACAATCGATCTAAGTAGCTTAAATATGCTCCTGGCGTAATAATTCCATTAATTTTCATAATATTAACCCCTGATTTACCAACAATTGTATCCGCTAACTTAACACAATTCGTTCCCATAACATAATAGGTTTTAAAAGGATTTCCAAACCTAAATTTATAAAATTTTGCTCCTGTATTATTATATAATTCACTTGAAACATCTTTATAATCTTCTGGTTCTCCCTCAATTAAACCTTTTTTACATTGCATCGCTAATGGTTCCCATGGTATAAGTTGGGAAATCATCTCATTTAATTTTTCTCGAACTGCCTTTTTGTGTTCAGATGATAATGATAAGCCATAGACCATCAATATTTTCTTTTCAACTTCAAGAGCTTCTCTAATATGCTCTTCAGCATTCATTTCAACCATCACCCCTTCAGCAAAAAAGCCTCCGAATTTCCATGTTGCTTGATCGTAATTACCATAGCTATACACTAATCCATCCATTGCAATATCAACATGCCCCATTCCAGCTATCAGTCCTTCTCTGGTATGAATAAAAATTTCTAAATCAATTTCTCCATTATTAATTTGGTTCTCAAACAATACTGCTCCTTCTGGATCCTCTTCCACTAGCTTGTTTACTTTCTTTAATAACCGTATTGGTAAAAAAGCTGCAATAACTACTGGAATCGAAATACGAATATGTTTTTTTACTTTTTGAGCCTCTTCGTTTGACCCCATCAACCCCACAATTGCATCATTAAAAATATTAAATGAAAACAATATTAAATATATTCCAAAAATCGCACTAAAAATTCGACCTTCATTTGCTATTGTTAGCATTGCAGTACCTAAACTAATATAAATAACAGCAGTGATTAAATTCCAAATCCATGGTGCTCGATCATTATGTAATTTAACACTATTTAATAAGACTAATAACCCTATTAATACACCAAGTATTCCTGCAATTGAATTAAATGTTCCTTTGATCAATTGAGGATATACAAATAAAACACCTCCACCTAAAAGACCAATACACCCAATTCCAAAATGTTTTAAGCGATTCTCTGTTGTTCTCAAAAAAATAGAAACGATATACATTAATCCAACTAAAAAAATAATAATTGCAATTCCTAACCCAATAATATTCCATGCAAAGTTTGTATCCATTAAAAGGAAAATCCCACTAAAAAAAACCACTACCGAAAGTATTACCCATAAAACTGGGGCAATATTGTTAAATATCCTCACTCACTACACCTCTTTTCTTTTTCATCATCACAAATAATTTAAAAAGCTACCTCATTTAAAGTAGCTCCAGACCGTAGTCAAACAAATAAAATAGTACTGACAATTATTTAGATCATGGTATGTGCATATGGCGAACAGGCGATAGTCTGTTCGAATTGCAAGCATACAACAGATTAACAATTAGTCAGTACGGGGTTTATCGACAAACTGAAGTTACCTTTTTAAGGTAGCTTCAGACTGTAGACAAGGATATAAAGTAGTACCGACAATTGTTAAATTATGGTGTGTGCCTCAATTCGAACAGGCGGTAGCCTGTTCGAATTGCCTAGCCTAACAGATTAACAATTAGTCGAGACGGGTGTTTGTCAACGCTCTCAAGCTACCTATTAAGGTAGTTTTTAATCACAATCGTTTAACTTTTTATTTCTGGCACTTCTTTTTCCCAGTCACTTACATATTTTTCAAATTCATCTTTCATAATTGGTATACGTGTTCCAACTGAACGACAATGCAAGCATTTATCATTTTTGAAACCCTGTTCTGTACATTTTTCTATTGTTTCTTGGGCACAACCATAATTTCCACATTCAGAACATCGATAAACTGGGTTCTTACACACATGTCCATCTTTATCTCCACGACAGTCTGCTACATTTTTCTTTTCTTCTTCTGTCATATCAATATGACGTTTCTGGTTCATCCGGCCGCCTCTTAACCAAAACTTATTATTTGGAAATACTTTTGGCATACTTATCACTTCCTTTTTTATTCCTTAAAAACAGATCGCTTTCCAGCAGATCTATTTTTATAGCAATTCTTTACATTCTTTGTTTATCGGTCATTTTATTTTAATCAAATAGTCTCCATAACCTTGTTCTTCCATTTCATTTTTAGGAATAAATTTTAATGACGCACTATTAATACAATACCTCAGTCCACCTTTTTCTTGGGGACCATCTTCAAAAACATGTCCTAAATGTGCATCCCCAATTACACTTCTTATTTCTGTTCGAATCATACCCATTGATGTATCTTTTATTTCTATCACACCATTTTTTTTAATAGGTTTAGAAAAACTTGGCCATCCACAACCTGACTCAAACTTATCTGTTGATATGAAAAGTGGTTCTCCTGTTGTAATTTCAATATAAATCCCTTTATCAAACTGTTTATTGTACTTATTTAAATATGGTGGTTCCGTTACATTATTTTGAGTAACATTATATTCCTCTTCTGTTAGCACGTGCAGCAATTCTTCTTTTTTCTTTTTTTTATATTCCATCCCCTTGTCCAGCTTTCATTAAACTTTATATAAGCTATATACCCATTAAAATTCTAATAGTCGTTTTTCTAAATTATTATTTACTACCTTATATAAAATAATGGTTGCTGTCACACTGATTAAACAATATACCCCATATCCTAAGAAAGGATTTACAAAATATCCCAACGTCCCAGAAATACCAATACTTATTCCTTCGTAAGCCATTCCTACAAAAAGAGTAATTAATGCATTCATATTATTTTTTACTGCTTTTTGAGGATTGTCCCAATCTAATAGTGGACGACGCATATCAATAAATAATCCAAACAAAAGAATGGGTGATATGCCAAGCAAACCAATGAAAACAATAATCATTATACTACTGACTGTTAATTTCAAATAAAAAAAGACGCAAATTAAGGTAAAAATCATTCCCAAACTTTGAATGATCAAAGCCGAGGCTGTACGCCCAATAATTTGATCTTTAGCTGAAACTGGAATGATCCGCGTTAACCAAACTCCCTTGCCTTCTCGTGAGAATGTCGTCGCCGTTGTTGTTGCCGTTCCTCCAAAGAAAGCAAAAAAAGCAATAAATATAAAATTGATTAGCATCGGCATCTCTTTGTAAAATCCATTTAAATCACTTAAATCAGTCAGTGTTAACTGCATAAATGAAAGACTAAAAACAATATAAATAGGCACAATAATAATCACACTTAGATTATTGAAAAAATAAACCGGTGTACGTAATAATAAACGCATATCCATTTTAAAAACACTCATCGCTTGATGACTCATTTTTCCTAATTCTTTTTTTTGTGCTTGGGCGCTTAACTTTTTCCCTTTTTTTGAATTTTTAGCATTAATCAAGCTTGAAAAATATATTTTTTCTCCAATAAATACCATTAATCCAGATCCCATTAATGATATTAAAATAAAACAACCTATCCAAATAATAGAAAGTAATGTAATTTGATTTAATGACCATGCAACTAATATGCTTAACGGTATATATTGGATTATTATCATCAATAATCCTTGTTCATTTGTCAATAAATTCGTTAAAGCATCTTGAAAATTATCTGCTCCTATGCTTCCTAACTGCCCTCTCATAAAAAATTGAACCCCGAATATCACCCCAATAATTAAAAACATATACACTATATTAAGAATATCTTTTTTTCCCTTTAAAGCAAATGATTTCATTATCAGCATAATAACAAGGGTTTCAATCGCTAATGGAAATACTGGAATGGTTAAGAAAACAAGTAATGATAAAATCGCATAACCTAGACCAAGTCCTTCTCCAACACCAAAAATAATGAGCATCGGAACAAATGCTATTCCAACAAAAAAATATTGAATAACAAGAATACTTATAAATTTCGAAACTATAATCTTTCGAGGTTTGATCGGTAATGTCATTAATTCGTCCATACTTTTTGAAAAATAGAATTCCGAAAAAATGTACATAAATCCAAAAACAAGAATCATTATTGTTATAAACACATAACCAATACTTAAATACACAGAACTTTGATTAATCGTTTTTAATCCAATATATAAACTTGACATAAATGTAAGATACATACCATAGGTTAGTATTAAAGCAATAGGAACAATAATTATTGGCATCAATTGTCTTTTGTATGCTTTTTTATTATGTTTTCGATTATATAACAATTGTGAAATCCCCCAGGAATTATTCAAAAATAATTTAATTAATCTCATAACCTCTTTCATTATTCTGTTAACTCCAAGAAAATATTTTCAAGTGATTCCTGACTTCCGGCTTTCGTTCGAATTTCATCCATCGTTCCTACTTCTAAAATTTTTCCTTTTTTTATAATTGCAATGCGATCACATATTTTTTCTGCAACATCCAAAACATGGGTAGAAAAAAACACTGATTTTCCTTGATCACAATGGGATCTCATTATTTTTTTTAATTCAAAGGCTGCTTTTGGATCTAATCCAACCATTGGTTCATCTAAAATAAACAACTCTGGTTTATGAATCAAAGCTCCAATTAATGCTAATTTTTGCTTCATTCCGTGAGAATAGGAGGATATTGGATCATTAATCGCATCTTTTATTTCAAAAAGATTTAAATACTTTTCAGTCAAATTATTTCGTTCCGCTACAGGGACCCCATAGACATCTGCCATAAATTTAATATACTCAATGCCTTTGATTTTTTCAAATAATTCAGGGTTATCTGGAACATAACTAAATTGCTTTTTTGCGTCTAAAATATTTACTTGATTATCAATCCCATTAATCACAATTTTTCCACTATCTGGTTTCAGTAAATTTACAATCATTTTTATTGTGGTTGTCTTTCCTGCACCATTAGGTCCAACGAAACCAAAAATTTCTCCTTTTTTAACCTCAAAGCTAATACCATCAACTGCTTTTACAGACTGGTTCCCAAATCTTTTTGAGATATTTTCAATTTTCAGCATCTTACTCTCCTTTTAATCTTTCCTTAATTTTAGCATAATTAAACCAATCATATCATCTTTATTTAATCCATTATTTAGAAATTAGGATTATACTTTAACTAGTCTATTAAATTTTCTATGAAAGTTGGTTCTATCCTTATGCTTAATCCTAAAACAATTGAACGTTTAGCGTCAGAAGGTATTCTTGCACAAAAGCAAGATGGTTATTTTTATTTTCGTATTCTTAGTCGTGCTGGCAATTTTTCTTCAAAAGAATTAACTACCCTTTCTATTATTGCTAAAAAATATGGACATGACTATCTTGAAATCACATCGCACCTCGCAATTGAAATCCCTTGGATCCATTTCAATGATATTGATACGGTTAAAAATATTTTATCCGATGAAAATATTAGTTTTGGAGGTACTGGCAAAAAACTTCGACCCATTGTTGCTTGCAAAGGTAATATATGTTTTTATGGTTTATATGATACAAAAAACTTAGGATCTCTTTGCCATGATCGTTTTATTAATCAAGAACTTCCTGGAAAAACAACCATTATTTTTGCTGGATGTCCAAATAATTGTGTTCAAGCAACAACTGCTGATATTGGCGTTATCGGTCAATCCTTCATTCAATTTGATCATGAATCCTGTATCCACTGTGAAAAATGTATTTCTATTTGCAAATCAAAAGCGTTAACCTTTGTTGATGATCATTTAATTTGGAATAAAACTGCTTGCAATAATTGTGGCAAATGTGCTGATGTTTGTACATCAAATGCCATTACTGAAGAAACCCGGGGCATTTCAATTTATCTCGGAGGACGTACTGGACGTCACTATCATTTTGGAGTACCATTAACCAATATTTATCCTATTGAGGAAATCCCTCATCTTCTTGAAATCATTTTAATGCTTTACAAAGAATTAGCCAATAAAGGTGAACGGCTACATAGTCTACTCGAACGGATTGGTTTTAATGCATTTGAAAATAAATTAATCGAAAAACTATAATATTAAACGATAGGATCAATTAAAAAATTGATCCCTCAGAGCATCGACAAACACCCGTCCCGACTAATTGTTAATCTGTTGTATGCTGGCAATTCGGACTAGCTACCGCCTGTTCGCCTTGAGGCACACAACATGATTTAACAATTATCGGGACTACTTTATATTTTTGTCTAGAGTCAGAGGGATCGATTAAAAAATCGATCCCATCCTTTCGTTATTAAACATTTTTAAAATTTCTATATTTTTTTGCTACAAAACTTCTTCTTCCAATAATGATTCACAATAAAACCATTTTTTTAAATTTTATCCCAATTTTCAATACGCAATATCTCTTGCAAGCTTCTCAATTTTTTCTTTTCTTCTCGATAATTTGGTAATACTTCCTCAACAATTTTCCAGAATTTTTTAGAATGATTCATTTCAATTAAATGCGTTAATTCATGTACAACAACGTATTGAATCGTCGCTTCATCCGCCATGATTAAATACCATGAAAAATTTAAATTTCCTTTACTTGAGCACGACCCCCAACGTGTTTTAGCACTATTTATTTTCACACCCAATGGTTTTAAATTCATATGGCTACTTGTAATTTTAACCTGCTCATTAATAATATTTTTTGCTAAGCATTGATAGGTTTTAATCATCTCATTTTTTAATTCGCTTTGTATTAACTCGTGATAGCAATAAAATTCTTTTCCATTAAACCCAGATTTTTCTTCCTCTATCGAAATAATTGGATAGTGATTTCCAAGTAGCAGCAAAGTATTTCCAAATTTTATATTAAATTCTGCTTGTTGTTGATTCTTTTTATGAATGGATAAATAATGATTATTTATCCATTCATCATGTTTTTTTAAAAACATCTCAATTGTTTTTTTTGAAGTATGATTCGGTGCACGGACTTCGATGCTTCCTTTTTTTGTAATATATACGCCTAGCGTTTTACGGTTAGAATATTTAATGCTATATGTTGTTTTTATCATGTTATCGCTCAATCTTTACGCAACTCCCTTCTACCCCTAGTTCTACTGGAGTAATCATTAATTTTACTGGCATTCTATTTTTTATCCTATTCTTTTGGGACGCATCATATTCTATTTGAATTGTTTATTTTCTTTTTTTTCTCTTATTTTAGCCATTTCATTATCCCATAATCTAATTATATTGTATAGTTGCAAATTTTTTCTCTTTCCTTCTGATATATTCTGATTTTTTATCGCAAGTCAACGGATCATACAATTCTACACCTGCAAATTTTTAATAGATGCAAAATATATTGGCAGTTCTGTCAAATCCCATTTCAAGGCTATTTCCCTGATTTTAAAGAATATTTCTATACTATAGGCGCATTTTTTTTGCTTTTTTTCTCTTGTTTATTTTACAAAAATAAATAGCCGCCTTTTTAAATCCCATTATCATCTATTTCTGGATAATATTTCGTTTATTATGTAATCATGACACGAAAATTGCTTTAAATTAATAAAAACTATGAAAAAAGGTGGCTTTATGAAAAAGAATGGTAAATTTGGTAACTGGAAATCAATCAAAGTGCGCTTATTGATTATTCCCTTAGTCTATGTTTTAGCCGGTGTGCTTATTGTTGGTGGGATTTCATCTTTCTTAACTCGTCAAAGTTTAATGACTGAGATGAAAGAAAACGGATTTTCAACTTCCCAACGCTTTGTGGATCGACTTGAAGATATTGCCGATGATACCGCTGAAAGCCTAAAACAAATTTTAAATGAAATTGAAAAAGTCACACAATTAGTTGGGGTTATTACCCAAGCGTCGAATGATCAAGCCTCAGAAATTTCTCAAATCACACAAGGGGTTGAACAAGTATCTCAAGTTGTTCAAACCAATTCAGCAACCGCTGAAGAAAGTGCTGCAGCCAGTGAAGAGCTCTCTGATCAAGCTGAGATGCTAAATCAAATGGTCCAAACATTTATATTAAAAAATGCGACCGTATCACAAAAATCATTTCACCAAAATAAAGAAGTGAGCACTAAATCGATACCGCCTGAACCACACATTGTTTTAGACAATAACGAAATGGATAAATATTAAGCATTATCATTCCAATCAATTTCTAAGAAAGCCCACCATCTATTGTAGATAGTGGGCTTTCTCTTTAATTTTCAATCTGATCAACCGCCGCTAATAATTCTGAAATAGAACCATACCAATTTTCAATCATATGACGCATTAATCCAACTTGTTCCGATTTCGCTAACAATCCTAAAATTGGTGTGTTTGAACCATAGGCTGCGCCAATTTCTGCCCAAGCATCACACCCTGATGGTCCAATATAAATCAATAAATCTGCACTGGTAACCGATGAAATACAAAAATCAAAAACTCGTTCCCCTTCTGGTGATTCGATAAAATGTTTCAATTCATTTTGAGATAAAAAAGCTTCTTCCGGCCGTCCTTCTCGAATCCATGATAAAATTTCATGACCCCGACTTTCTAACAAATCAGTTAGCATTTCCACTGCATGTTGATGTTTCCATGACGCCGCAATATATATTCTCATTTTTCACTCCATTTCTTAAACTCTAATTTATCCCTGTTTCTAAACTAATTTCAATCATCTCTAAAAATGATCGTTCCCGCTCTATTGGACTCATTTCCTCTTTAGTTACGATATTATTACTAATTGTTAATAAACTAGTCGCTCTCTTTCTTGTAACCTTTGCATTATGAAAAAGTGCAAAACTCTCCATATCCACACAAATACAGTGCTGCTTCGTCAATATTTCTTTAAAATGGTCTACTTCTGATTCAAGATAGAATACATCTGACGAATGAACACACCCTTTAATAATGGGATAACCAAAATTCTTTGCTACTTTTTGAATTCCATTATTCAAAATTAAATCAGATTTTAAAACCGATCTCATTGAACCATTTTGAACCTGTCCATAGGTTGATTCACTCCACGCACTTTCTGCTAACACCAAATCATAAAGGGATAATTCCTTATCATAGGCCCCCGCACTACCAATGCGAATAATTGATTCAACATTATAAAAAGAAAATAATTCATATGAATAGATTCCAATGGATGGCATTCCCATTCCTGAACCCATTACACTGATGCGTTTTCCTTTATAACTTCCTGTATAACCTAACATATGACGAATGCTGTTAAATTGAACACAATCGTCTAAAAATTCTTCTGCAATATATTTTGCTCTTAAAGGATCACCAGGCATTAATACTGTTTTTGCAATTTCTCCATTTTTAGCTTCATTATGTGTTGTTGACATTTAACCTCCTCCACGAGTTCCGTTTATTTTATTTTGATATAGAGTTTTCCAACCGTCATTCCTTGAAAAAGTGTTGTAAATAAAATAATTGCATAGGTTGCTACTAATATAATATTATAATTTTCATGAGATAATGAATTGCCTGTTCCCATTACCAATGCCAAACATAGTCCCCCTTTTAGCCCTGCCCAGGTAAAAAAAGTAATGAATTTTGACTTTCCCATTCCAAGCGGCATTTTTTTTGTTAATGCTGCAATTGAAAACACGCCCACACTTCTTGAAATCGTATTAATAATGATTGCACCAATCCCAATTTCAACGATAATGAGTAGTGTTAAAATATTGTAATTTTTTATATTTACAAATAAAAGTCCTACAATTAAAAACAACATCCCATTTAATAAATTATCAATTACTTTCCAAAAATCATAAAACAAATCATGAAATGACTGGGTTATGTCATCAATTTTCTCTTTTTGAAGTTTTGCAATACCTGTTGCATAATATAAACCACATATAACCGCTGCAATTGGACCCGAAAAGCCTAAATATTCACAAATAAGATATGCTAATGTTACTGTCAAGATACTTGTAAAAACCTTAATATATCTATTTTTTGAATATTTGAAAATTTGAAAACATAGGAATGAAATAATTAAACCTGTGATCACTGCACCTAATACATCCGTTGTTAATCCCCAAACAAAACCTGTAAGCGATATATCCGTTGATTTGTTTTCTAAAATACTCATCAGTGTCGCAAAAATAGCAACTGCTACACCATCATTAAATAATGACTCACCTTCTACAATTAATGCTAATCGTTTTGGCAAACCAACCTTACCTAAAATACTCATCGCTGAAATAGGATCTGTTGGCGCAACGATTGATCCCAAAATCAAAGATTCCAATAAGCTTACATTCATGTGAACTAAACTTGTTAATCCCCAAAACAGAAACCCATAGACGACTGTTGACACAATTGTACCCAAAATTGCCATACGTCCAATTAGAAATTTATCCTCATTAAAATCATTGAATTTTATGCTCGATGCCCCACTAAAAAGCATAAAACATAATACTCCATTAATTAAAAAATCATTAAAATTAAATTCATTTACTAATGTTAATATCTCATCTGGGATATAAAAAACATTTAATTCTTGAGTGATAATTAAAACAACACTAAAACCAAACCCGAATACTACTAATCCAATCTCATATGGCAAATTAACTGTTTTTTCATTAATAAAGCTGAACACTACCACTAACAAAAGCAATCCTGTGAAAAGGACTAATAAATCATTAAAGCTAAACATTATCCCTCCTTTTTTCAAGGCAAATTGATTATTACTCTCACCCTTTTTTATTATTAATCCGTTTTATTTTAAAATTAATCATTGGCTTATTATAACAAAACCTCCAAAATTTTCAATTGAGAATCTCAGAGGTATTATATTATTTTTCTTTTTTTCGTATCATATCCATTGGGCTAACAGGAAAATCCATTTTTAAATAATATCGCATCTTAGCATGAGGTGTTGATTCTAATGGTTTTCCTAATGCATCCTTTATTTCTACAACCGTTTGTATAAAAAAACCTTTCCCAGGAATCATCACTTCAACGTCATCCCCTTGGAATATTTTATTGCGTTGCTCAATTTCTGCAATCTTTGTTTCTGAATTATAATTTACCACTAAACCTACAAAATTGTAATGTCTTGTATAGCTACTTGATCCATAATTTTGATCATCCGATGTTGTTTTTCCATGATAAAAACCTGTTGTATAATTTCGATGACTGACTTTAATTAATTCATTATAATAATAAGGATCTAATTGTGTAATCTCTGGGTGATCATAACTATAATCAATTGCACGACGATAGGCTGCAACAACTGTTGCCACATAATAAATACCTTTCATTCGCCCCTCAATTTTAAAACTATTAACACCCGCTTTCATTAATTCTGGAATTTCATTAATTAAACATAGATCTTTTGAATTAAAAATAAATGATCCTGAGGTATCTTCTTCAATACTAAATTTTTCATCTGGTCGCGTTTCTTCAATTAAATGATATTTCCATCGACATGGGTGAGCACAATCACCTTGGTTAGCATCACGTCCTGCCATATAGTGACTTAATAAACATCGACCTGAATAAGAAATACACATTGCACCATGAACAAAGATTTCAATTTCCATATCCTGAGAGACTTTTTCTCGAATTTCTGTAATTTCTTTGAGTCCCAATTCTCTTGCTAAAACAATGCGTCTTGCCCCTTGCTTATACCAAAAATCAACACTGCGCCAATTGGTATTATTCGCTTGGGTACTTACTGAAATTTTCATCTTTGGTGCAATCTCATGAACAATTGAAAAGACGCCTGGATCAGCTACAATCACTCCATCTATTCCCATTAAATCCAATTCTTTTACATAGTCGGGCAAATCCTCTAAATCCTCATTATGAGCAATAATATTTAAGGTTACATAGATTTTTTTTTCTTTTAAATGTACGTAATCAATTGCTTCAATGAGACCTTCATGATCAAAATTATCGGCTTTTGCACGAAGTCCAAACTTTTTTCCTGCACAATATACTGCATCTGCACCATAATGAAGGGCATATTTTAATTTTTCTAAATTCCCAGCGGGTGCTAAAAGTTCAGGTTTTTTCATCTTACTTTCTCCATTCTTGTTTGTCTTTTCTTTACTATCACGGTTTCATTTATCCCAACAAATCGCAATCATCATCTTTGGGATCTATCTTATTCTTTCATCCAACTAATTGCCAACCCATCTCCTAAAGGCAATACCGTTGTTAATAATTGTGGATGATCTGATATTTTATCTAAATATTTTCTCATTCGCTTAACAATTGTAATTTTTCGTCGAATAACCAACTCATCCGATGCAATCATTCCTTTAAACAAAACATTATCCGAAATTAATACGCCACCTGGATTCAAATGTTCTAAACAAGCATCTAACAAATGGATATAATGACCTTTTCCTCCATCTAAAAAAATCATATCATAGGTTTTTGTCAAATTCATCACTTCTTCTTGGGCATCTCCTAAAATAAGATGAATTTTATTTTTCAATCCCAATTTTTCGATATTCTCTTCTGCTTGGGTTACCATTTTAAAACTTCGTTCAATCGTATCGACTTTTCCACAATCATTCATTGCCTTTGCAAATACCGAAGCCGAATAACCAACAGCAGTTCCAATTTCTAATATGGATTCAATCTTTCGAGATTGAATGACTATTTCAATATAGTTTTGAACTTCCTCATGAATAATCGGAATCTCAGCTTCTATCGCTTCTTGTCGTAATTCTTCTAGCGCTTCTTCTCGTTTGGGAATAAGCGCTCGTATATAATCTTCAATATAATCATGCGTAATGTTACTCATTAATAACCTTCATTCTTTATTATGTTCTAATAATCACCTAAATATTTTTCAACATCTACTAAGTGCTCTTCATAAGTTTCATTAAAATATGTTTTTCCAGTCTCAATATCAGCAACAAAATAATAATAATTCGTATCTGTTGGATATAATGCTGCCTCTAACGATAATTTTCCAAACGAACAAATCGGACCAAATGGTAAACCTGGATGGATATATGTATTATATGGCGAATCAAACTGTGTCTGTTCTGTTGTCAAGATTGCATTTCTTTCCCCACGAGCATAATCCACTGTAATATCTGATTGAAGAGGCTGATCAATCGCTAAACGATTATAAAACACACTTGCAGCCAGCGGTTTATCTTCTAGATATTTTGTTTCTAATTCAATAATTGATGATAAAATTACAATCTCATCAATTGTTTTTTCCGTTTTTTCTGTCTGCTTAATATAATCCGAATTAAAAATTTCAACAAAACGATTCAGCATCGTTTCAATAACTTCAGATGCCTCTATATTTGGTTTAAACCCATAGGTATCTGGGAAAAGATACCCTTCTAAGGTTCTTGAATAACCGTCTTTCGATTCTAATGAAATACTGTTTAATATGGGATAGAATTTCTGATAGTGTTCAACCTTTGTTGCTTCTTCTACAAAATCAGCTGCACTGCAAACATTGTTTTCTTCTAAAATATCTCCCATTTCGTGAATGTTTTTTCCTTCTGGAATGGTTACTGAAAAATCATATACCTCGCCATTCACTAAATGATTCAGTATTTCTTCTGACGACTCTGTTGGACTAATTTCATAACTTCCTGATTGTATCAAGTTTTCTTTTTTCTCTTTTTTAGCTAATAATTCAAAGGCTAATTCATCCTGAATTAAATTATTTTCCTTTAATATCTCAGCAGTATCACTTAATACAAAGCCTTCTTTTATTTCAATAATTATGGCTTTCCCATTACCTACTGGTTCTAATTTTTTAGTAATAAAATAATTAAAGCTAAACACCGCTGTTGCACCTAATATTATTATTAATAAAATGATAATTGCAATAAATTTTCCTGTAACATTTTTGTCTTTCTTTATCCCTTGCTTTCTTGTTTTTTTTTCCATATTAATTTACACCTTTCTATATTCTTTTGAAATAATTCTAAAAAAAAGAATATAGGACCTCTCTAAAAGTGGTTTCCTATATTCTTTTGAAAGTGCATCCTTAGAAAATATACTAAGCTTTACAATCTTCTTCAAAAAAACCCATATCTAAATCTATAGCTTTTGCAATAATATCTGTAACATCTCGAAAAATGACTGCAAAATTCATCTGGGTCTTGAAAAATTCAGCGATTTCAGGAATCGCTATAATTTGTTCTCCAAGAGCATTATATGACGCCACTTGCTCTTCGCTTAACTCTTGGCCTGCCATCTGCAAAGATTGAAAAGACATCTGCTGACTAATATAACCTTTTGCCATCTTAAATTTTTCTGGGTCTTTTTCTAACGTTTCCTTAGCCAATAAAAAGTCCTTATATTCACTTGATTCCTTAAGAACTTTTGCTAGATTGTTCGCTTCGTCATATACATTCATACTCATTCTCCTATTTTTATAAATTTATACTTCCATTAGAATTGGAAGGATCATTGGTTTACGCTTTGTTTGTTCATAAAGATATTTAAATAAACTGTCTTTAATTACATTTTTAATTGAATTCCAATCAATAATACCTTTTTCTTCACATGATAGTAATGCTTTTTTCACTTCTTCACGCGCACTATTAATCAGTTCTTCGGATTCTCTTACATAAACAAACCCTCTTGAAATAATATCTGGTCCTGATATTGCCTTTCCTTTATGCATCGTACAAACCACAATAAACAAACCATCTTCTGATAAGCGCTTTCGATCATTAAGTACAATATTACCAATATCACCAATCCCTAACCCATCAACTAATACAGGTTCTGCTTGGGTTTTACCAGCAATTTGAACAGTTCGTTTGTCAATTTCAAGTATTGTTCCATTGTCTATAACAAAAGTTTTTTCCTTTTTCATCCCAACTGATTGAGCCAATTCAACATGTTGCATTAACATCCGACTTTCGCCATGAACTGGTAAGAAATTTTTGGGTTGAACTAAAGTAATCATTAATTTCAATTCTTCTTGTCGCGCATGTCCTGAAACATGGATTTCTGCAAAACGACCATAGACAACATCGCATCCTAATCCCACAAGTTTGTTTATAACTTCAGCAACCGTTTTTTCATTTCCTGGAACAGGCGATGCCGAAATAATAACAAGATCTTCTTTTTTTATTGTTAATTGTCGATGTTCCCCTAATGCCATTCGACCAAGAGCTGCCATGGGTTCCCCTTGGCTTCCAGTTGTAATAATAACTATTTCATGATCTTTATATTTCTTAATATCTCTCAATTGAATTAATACATTTGGAGGTACTTTTAAATACCCGAGATCCATCGCAACTTCACTTACATTTTCCATACTTCGTCCGCAAATAACAACCTTACGATTATATTCAACCGCTGCATCAATCGCTTGTTGAAGGCGATGAACATTTGATGCGAATGTTGTTACAATAATTCGACCCTTAGCTTTTCTAAAAAGATTGAATAATGTCGGTCCAACGGTACTTTCAGATGCTGTAAAACCAGCCCCTTCAACATTTGTACTGTCTGACATTAATAAATCAACACCTTGTGTTCCAATTTTGGCAAATCGCTGCAAGTCGATTATTTCTCCCCCAATTGGATGATAGTCAATTTTAAAATCTCCTGTGTGAAGAACCGTTGCCGATGGGCATTTAATACAAACCCCAACTGCATCAGCAATACTATGATTGACGCGAATGAATTCAACATTAAATTCGCCAATATCTACCCGTTCTCTCGGTTTAACAATAATTCTTTTTGTTTTTGAAATTAATCCATGTTCTTTAAGTTTTTTATCGATTAACCCCATTGTAAATTTTGTTGCATAAATTGGTATATTTACTTTTTTCAATAAATATACTAATCCTCCAATATGATCCTCATGACCATGCGTAATAACCACAGCTTTTACTTTATCTTTATGTTCTAAAATATAGTTAAAATCTGGTAAGACAATGTCAATTCCAAACATTTGATCATCTGGAAATTTTAAGCCACAATCTAAAATAATAATCTCGTCTTTATATTCAAAAACGGTTAAATTCTTTCCAATTTCTCCTAAACCACCTAAAGGAATCACCCTCAGTTTTTCCTTGTTTTTTAATGGTGGTTGTTTCTTTTTCGGTCTCGGTCGACTTTCTAATCGTTGAGGTTTTGCTTCTATGCTATTGTTCTTTTCAGTCAAATTTTTCTCCTTCCATAATTTTATAACAATCTGAACAATATCCGTATACTATTAATTCATGATTCATTATAATAAATCCTTTTTTTTCTTCTATTTCTTTTTCGAACGTTTCAAGGTATTCGTCTTGCATTTCGATAACCTTTCCACATTTTAAACAAATAAGATGATGATGCCAATGCTTTTCATCCATTTCACATAACTCATAACGAGCAAAACCATCATCAAAATTACGCTTTGTAATAAGTTCCATTTCTTCTAATATTTGAACCGTCCTATAAATGGTTGACATTCCAACTTCGGGATTGATTTCTTTAACGCCTTGGTAAAGTTCTTCAACACTGAAGTGTTGTTTTCCCAAGGTCAGAATAACTTCAATGGTTGTACGACGTTGAGGGGTTATTTTATTGCCTCTTTTCCTTAGTGCATCCATTATTTTTTTTCCGTTATCCATGGTTTCCACACCTTTCATTTAGCTTCTTCTGAATTATACGTTAACAGATAATTCTCCGATAATTTTAATGTTTACTCCATCAATATCACAGGAAAAGGCAAGAACGTCCATTCCTATACTATGACATTGAACCAATAAACTCGAAAACTTTAGATCCATTTCACTATTCGGTTGAAATGATTCTATATCATTTCTTTGAACAACAAAAACAACCCCAGTCCGGTATCCTTCTTTTTGAGCATTGATTAATTCTACTAAATGTTTTCTTCCACGCTCTGTCGATGCATCTGGAAACAATGCGATCGTGTTAATCACTGAAACAACACTTTTTATCTCATCCAAACACAATTACTCATTTCGGCAACACGCACTATCAAATTGGCTGTTTACATTGATACCATCTCTTTTTAATTCTGAAACATCCGTTTTTTCTTTAAACTATTCAAAAAAAACATTTGCCAAAACCGACTATATTGATACCCATTTTTCATCTTTTGCAACAAGAATTAAGGTAGTCTGTTTTTCGATCTGGCCTAATTATATGATAAAATCGCTCAAGCACCATAAACAAGAAAACTTGCTCATGTGCCCAACATTTGGAACATGAGCAATCTTTTCGTCTTAATTAATGATTCCTTTTGCAATAAAACAATTCAGGCAACTAATGAAAGTCCCACACCCTAATGGAAATTTACTCAGTTTCACTTTCATCTTCATCTTCTGATTCCATTAATTCATCATAGGCTGCTTCAATAATCGCAAATTCTGCTTCATTATCAACAGGCAATAAAACTTCACCATCGTCATCATTTGCTATATAAAATGGGAAAACATCATCACTTTCTTCATTTTCTGATAATAAAACATAGGTTTTATCTCCAACATCAAAACTAACAACTAATTCAAATTCTTTTTCTACACCATCATCATCCACTAATAATATTTTTTCTTCCATTTCTTCTTCCATTTCTTCTTCCTCTTTTCTGAAATTACTTCCGCTCATAATTTTAATATTATACCCTTTTTTACTTAAATAATCCACAAATATTATTTGTCTTTACGATCCATATACGATTGAAGAATCATTTGAGCCGACAGTGTATCAATAAATTTTTTCCTATTTTTTCTTGACACATTTCCTTCGATCAATATTTTTTCTGACCACGACGATGTTAGTCGTTCATCAATATAAATAATTTCAATATCAATCCGTTTTTTTATAAATTGGCAAAAATTTTGTGTCTTACGCGTTTGAGCAGATTCTGACCCATCCATATTCAATGGTAATCCCGCTACAATTTTTTTGAGATCATATTTTTCAACTAACTCTCGAAAGGCTTGTAAATCATCATCTCTTGTTTTTCGTCGTAGGGTCATTACACCTTGGGCTGTAATTTGCAATGGATCCGTTACTGCAATTCCAATACGTTTATCTCCAACATCAATCCCTAATACTCTTTCCATATATTACCCTATCTTAATTTTAAATTTTTAAATCACTTTAATACAAAATAATTTACAGTATGCACTACAATAACAACATAAAAGACATTTTTCTTTGTCTACTGTTGCTTTTCCATTGACAATCGATAATGCATTTTGATTACAATGCGCAAGACATTCTCCACAGCCAACACACCAATCGCTAATATGCAATGTCTTTGGCGCCGTTAAAACTGCTTCTTCTAGCCTTTTGGGAATGGTCTCCCCATTGAATTTTTTCACATTGTAATTAACTTCATCAACGGATTGAACACCAATTGCAATCGCATCTAAATCCTTTAATCCCAGAACATAGTCGAAACATGCCTGTTTTTGAGATAATAAATTCCCACCACCTAAAGGCTTCATTCCATAAATCCCTTTTCCATTAAGTTTCGCTTTATGAATTGCAACTTCCATATCCTTTGAGGACCCATCTTCAATACCAATTCCTGTTAAATTAATTAATGGATGAATCACATCTAATTCTTTAAAATCTGCAGCATCGCTAACCCCTTCAACACGATGGGTTGAAATTCCAATTGCTCTAATTTTTCCAGCTTTCTTCATTTCTATTAACGCTTCAATTGCTTCCCAATGGCCTTCAATTGTTTTACGGCTTTCTTGTTCATGAAGCATGTATATATCAACATAATCTCGTTTAAGTTCCGATAACGCACGATTTAAGCTCTTTAGCACCCCTTCTTTTGTATAGTCATACGACTTGGTACTAATAACAATATCTTTTTTCATTTTAATTGCTTGTTCTAAATGATCATAGTTATTATATAAATCCGCAGTATCAAAAAAATTAACCCCTTGGTCAATCGCTGCTGCAATAATTTCTTTACTCTCTTTTAAGGTTTTATTCTTTTGCAATGGCGCAATCGTAAGACTTCCAAAGCACATTCGAGATACTTTTATTCCAGTGTTTCCTAATTCATTCATTTTCATATTTATACCTGATCTCTATATTAAAACAGGGCTATCTCGTTTGAGACAGCCCCTTATTTATATTTCTACTAAATACTGTTCAAATAACGTCGTACAAGTTCTTCCAATAACTCATCTCGTTCAATCTTTTGTATTGCATTCCGTGCTTCTTTATGACTTGTAATATAGGTCGGATCTCCTGACATGACATACCCCACAATTTGATTAACAGAGTTATACCCTTTTTCAATTAAAGCCTTATTTACATTACGCATTACATTATCTATTTTTTGTGACTTTTCATTGTCTACTTCAAACATGATCGTTCCTTGATCAATCACCGTGTTTTCTCCCATTGTCATCTGACCTCCTTTACAATCAACTGTTATCATTTTAACCTATCCCTAAAGAAAAGACAAGTAAATTGGAGTTTTTTTAATTTCTTTATTTCTTATTTTAATTGTTCTCGAATACATTCCTCACCCTTTTTTAAAGATTCTTCTAACTTTTCTGGGATTTTCCCCCCTGCTTGAGCCATATCAGGTCGTCCACCACCGCCACCACCGGCAATCGTCGCCACTTCCTTAATAAGCTTTCCTGCATGAAAGCCACTTTTAACAATATCTTTAGTCGCAGATGCTACAAAATTCACCTTTTCATCAACAACACTTCCTAACAACACAATACCAGAACCCAAACGATCTTTAAGAAGATCACAGATATTTCTTAATTCATCCATTTTCATATTATCAATGGACGCAATGGTGACTTGAACACCATTAATCAGTTCCATCTTTTGATGCAAATCCATAATCATATTCCCAGCAAATTTTTGTTTCAATTCTGAAATTTTTTGTTCCTTCTGTTTTCCGATTTCTGTTAATTCATTGACGCGATCAACTAATTGTTCTGGATTTGTTTTTAATAACTGTGATACTTCAAGTAAGGTGTTAGTGTTCTTTTCAATCACTTGTATTGCGTTAAATCCAGTTGCTGCTTCAATCCGACGTACGCCTGCTGCTACACCTGTTTCACTTAAAATTTTAAATAAACCAACATGTGATGAATTAGAAATATGACACCCCCCACATAATTCAGTACTAAAATCACCAACTTTTACAACCCGCACAATTTCTCCATATTTCTCGCCAAATAATGCCATTGCACCTAAAGTTTTTGCCTCATCAATTGTCGTTTCAAAAATTGTTACATCATAGGCTTCTAAAATAGCAGTATTTACAATATCTTCAACTTGTCGTTTTTCGTCTTGTGTCATTCCTTGAAAATGATTGAAATCAAATCGTAAACGTTCTGGTGAAACAAAGGATCCCGCTTGTTCGACATGATCCCCTAATACATCTTTTAATGCTCTTTGAAGTAAATGTGTTGAGGTATGGTTTCGAGTAACTGCTTTACGCCTTTCTTTATCAACTTCCGTCATTACCATTTCTCCAACTTCAAAGGTCCCAGATTTTACAATCCCTGAATGAATATGACGTTTTAAACTTCCTCTTTTACAATCATTCACTTCAATGATTCCATTCCCTTTTTGAATAATCCCAGTATCTCCTGTTTGCCCACCACTTTCAGCATAAAATGATGTTTGATCTAACAATACTAATACTTGATCACCTTGGGTTGCTTTTTCAACAAGGGTATCATTTACATACAATCCTAGTATTTTACCTTCTGATTCTAAATTATCATATCCAACAAATGAACTCACCGCATCTGCTCCAAGCGGATTAAAAGGATCATCTGCCCATACGGCTAAATCACTATTTAACCGATCTTGTCTTGCTCGTTCACGTTGTGCTTCCATTTCTTTCTCAAATTCTTCCTCAAAAACCATAAATCCGCGTTCTTCAATAATTTCTTTTGTTAAATCAAACGGAAATCCATAGGTATCATAC
>LGOV01010979.1_pt6 | contig 24319 bp, 35 predicted proteins | sample 469881 | NCBI WGS metagenome assembly LGOV01 (sample SAMN03857199, study PRJNA290197) | marine sediment metagenome | biome: marine cold seep biome; feature: cold seep; material: marine sediment; isolation source: sample #5579, elevator 3A push core 41 containing 12 cm of sediment... ...
CGGTTAGGCGAAAGGCCAAAGAACTCGGCCAGCTTCTTGTTGCTCTTGAAACAACCCTTTTGCGGGTGCTGCAGGCTGTCGATCTCGATCAGCATCACTTTCTCTTGCAGTGAGAGCTCCCGATTCAGCCAGATCTCAGCGGGTATCCAGACACCGCGGAATGCGCGTTCTTCGGTCATGGCGCACCTCCACTCACTCGCAAATTAAGCGGAAGCTCAAGAGTTCCAAATGTTCGCGATGACACCAGATCAAGGTCGTGAACTGATAGAGAGAATTCAGGCGGCAATTGATGTGCAGGAAAGCAGTGACGCTCAAGAAACTGGCGTTGAGCGACATTGATTAGGCCATGATTGAAACGCATACCGGATTCACGGTTCATACCGCACCTCCGAAATAGAAAGCCACGCCGAAGCCCGCTAAGGTGGTAGTTGCGACACCACCCACCAAAAGAAGGAAAGCGACGTGGCTGAAAACGACACACAGAAAATGCTCAAAGCCGTGCTGTTCATGCAAGTTGAGATTCTCGGCAGGCTGGAAGCTCTTGAGCAAACGCCAGAAAGCACCGGAGATCCCGCTCGCGATCACATCAGGAGAATATCCGGGTTGGCTCCCGCGCCCACTTATGAAGACTCGCGGCTGGAAGCACTGCATCAAATTCGCGAGGCAATAGAGTCCGGAGAAAACAAAGATCTGGAAACGGCGATTGATGAAGTCGTTGGCTTGGTCAATCATCCTCGCTGACCTCCCCTGGCTGGCGGCTTTCACCCAGCGCCAGCCCCACCGCCATTAGCAGCGCCAGCGCACCTTCAATGCGCTGCCCTGGATAGCGGCGTGGGTAATGGTAAGTGTGGAGGGATGAAGACGGAGAGCGCCTATCCACCACATGCAACACATGCTTGGTTAGCACGGCATCACCGGAATGGATCAGTTGCCCTTCACACACCCACTGGCGAGCGGCCTCCATAGAGGCAGACATATTGGCAACGCTGCACCGGAACTGAACCAGCGATAAGCCAGCACCTGAAAGCGCCATGGCGGCCTTTGTATCTCGCCACGGGTCATAGGCAATGGGCCCCGCGCCTTTTAGAAATGCTACTAGCTCGGCGGTGCTCTCCGTTTGATAGAACAGAACCTCAAAGCGATCACTAGGTGTTTTTGCCAGCTTCACTACCGAGACAAGCCCTTTGGAGCCAGAGCAAATGGCGGCCCACTTCTCGACAGGCGGCTCCACATTCAAGATACTCGGCGCGTTCTTCCACGCCTGAGCAGGCATCCAGGGCTGATATCGGCGTGTCGCCTCTTGCGCGAGTGAAGTGCGTTGCTGCAGGTCGGCAAACGCTCGGTCTAACGCTTCCCCCTGGCCCGCCCGTGAGGCACGAACAACAAAGGCAAGGCGACGTAGCAAGTTCATACGGACTCCCCCGGATAGAAAGCCACGCCGCCACCCGCTAAGGTGTTAGTTGCGACACCATCCACCAAAAGAAGGAGAACGACGTGGCTGAAACTAATTACTACGTAAGCTGGGATACGCACATGAGAAAAGCTCTCAGTACTAGAGATGCAGACGTGCTTCACCATCTTCAGAGCTACGACCGGAAGGAGGTAGTTGGAGAGGCCTTCGGTAATTATCTGTTGGAGTGCTATTGCAACCATGTCCGTTCTGAGCGAAGCCAGCCATGGCAAGCACTCAAAGGTAGAAAAGCAGCTGAGTTGATTGCCATCGAGAAGCACCACTGGCTCCCCAATAGTGTCGAAGGCCTTGATGACGACCAACTGAGGCTTGCTTTGCATGCTGAGCTTTACAACCACAAGCTTTCGGAAAAAGCCTATATGGCTTGCGCCGGCGACTTGAAGCATGCAGGGCTTGCTGAATTGGCTGCTCAATATGGCGAATAGGGCCATCACAGGGCGTTGCCGGTTGACCGAAGCAGCAATGTGGAAAGGGTAATTAGGCTGCAACTCGCTACCCTCCTTCCTGATCAGATGGCACTGAGTCATGCCCAATTTCGCTATCCGGCAATCCAAGCCGCTGGCGCACTTTGCTGATCTGCGCCAGCGTCTCCTTCTCTGCGGTACGATGTTGCCGGGCGCTCTCTTCAGCTGCTTCAGCGGAATGGCGCGAAGCGATGAGCCACCCAATTAAATGGGAAAGCTCCATTTCCAGCTGCCACTGCTGCATTCCATCGATATTTCTAAACATGTCTGCACCTCATAAGAGCTGTATACCCAAACAGACCAGCACCGTGGGCTGTGCTGTTTTGCGCTGGCTCATATACTGGAATCACTGAGAAGCCGCCCCATTAATCGGTGGCTCGCTGAAAACGGATGGGCAAAGCTGGGCAGCTGTAAATCTGCCATTTGTGAGTTTTTCTGCGCGAAGTGCTACCGCAGGAGACATGCCGTGCTTACCACGAACCCATCCGGAAACAGTTGCCTGATCAACTTTTAGTAACTCAGCCGTCTTAATCTGCGTGCCGAAGAAACCCACCAAACTTTGGAAGGTAGAGGTTTGGCTCATCTTTTAGCGCTCCAAAATAGGAATACCCATATATTAGTTATGGGAAAACCTGTTTGCAAGCGTATGGGTTCGCCTATATAAATCGATTATGGAATTCAAAGACCGCCTTAAAAAAGCCAGGAAACTAGCTGGCCTCAATCAAGCAGAGCTCGCCAAGAAAATTGGCGTGCAGCAAACCAGCATTTCTGATTTGGAGCGCGGTAAGTCGAAATCAACTTCCTTTTCCACTCAGATCGCACATGAACTCGGTGTTAGCGCTCTATGGCTTGCTACTGGCAAAGGAGAAATGAGCAAGGTAATAGGTAGCAGCCCAGATCAAAATGTTTCTATAGCCCCCACACCAATACGCTATAGCCGTTACCCAGTGATTTCAGAAGTCCAGGCTGGGAAGTTCAGTGAATGCGTAGTGCCCTATCCGACAGGCATGGAGGATCGGCACGAATCAACCGACTACGCTGCTAAGGGGCCTGCGTTCTGGCTGGAAGTGACCGGCGACTCAATGACAGCGCCAGCAGGCGTAAGGCCAAGCATTCCAGAAGGTACGCTGGTATTAGTCGATACAGGCATAGAACCGACACCAGGTAAGCTGGTGGTAGCTCAGCTTGATGAAAGCAATGAGGCTACGTTTAAAAAGCTTGTCACGGACGGTGGGCAAAAGTACCTGAAACCGCTGAACCCCGCCTATCCACTGATTCCAATCAATGGTAATTGCCGAATTATAGGCGTGGCGGTTGAGGCAAAAACCAAGCTATAAGTCGCAGATGAGCCATCAATAGCGACTAGCGACTAGCGACTAGGCACATGCCATCAGAAAATAAACCATATAGGGAGCAAGCATGGCCCCACTGCAACTTGAGGCCGCTGAAATTCTCAGACGCTCCGAGCAAGGTGTATGCCGCCCGTTTTTCATACGAGATACCCAGGGCGATATCTATGTTGTAAAAGGGGTTGGGGGCGCTGGTAAAGCGGCTCTAACATCCGAACTGATCTGTGCAGAACTTGGCTTACGGCTTGGGCTCCCGATACCTCCTTATGGCATCATGACGATACCTCAAGGGCTTATAAGCTTCACAGCAATTGATGGCGCCGACGAGCTGGATGGAGGCCCTGCTTTTGCCTCCAAGCTAGTGGTTAATGCCACAACACTCATCTACCCGCAGGTGTCCCAGATACCTCCCGAGTTAAAGCAGCGTGTGCTAGTGTTCGATAGATGGGTTAGAAATGGAGATCGGCGACTCACAGAGAAAGGCGGCAACGTTAATTTACTCTGGGAACCTTCCAGCAAGCTTGTGGTGATCGACCATAATGTTGCATTTGATCTTCCAAGCAATGACGCCGAATGCATAGAGAATCATGTTTTTAGCGAAGAAAAGACAAAATTTGATGATCTGCTGATCAAGTCAGAGCATCTTCATGCACTTGACAAAGCACTGGGCGACTGGGATACGATCATCGACCTTTTGCCCGAAGAATGGGTCTATAAAGATATGTGGGATGATGAATCACTAGTTCAGCCCACACTGGATGAGCGCTTTGAGTTACTTAACCGCATCCACAATGGCGATTTTTGGAGAATGGTATGAGCATCATCTGCAACTACGCAGTGCTGCGCTTTCAACCCTACCCCGAGACAGGTGAGTTCGCGAACCTGGGAATCGTCATGGTCTGTAATAATGGCCAATTCCTGGAAATGGTCGAAACGCGTACGCGCAAACGCGTCACCAATTTCTTCGACAAGCTAGATCCAGCTGTTTTCACGAACGCTCGGCAAGCCTTTGCAAAAGAAATCCACCGAGTAGCTGAACTGGCTAATGCCCACCCATACGACACCGCTTTGCAGCTAGGCCTATTCAAGCACCTAACCGCACCTAGCGAGACGATGTTCCGATTTAGCCAGCCGGGTACCATTGCTACCGACAACCCGACCGCAACCCTGCAAGAGCTATTCAATCGCTATGTTTGCCATGATTTTACACAGCGAGAAGACGAAGAAACTAAGCTGAAGCGTCGTATCAACACGTTACTCAAGGAACAGTTCACTGATCGCACCTACCGAGAGGAGAAGCTGGGTGATGAGTTGTATCACGTTACCTTCCCTTTCGTTTGGCAAAAAGGTGGCATTACTGCCCAAGCTATTCGCCCCCTTTCGTTCGACCTGGATGATACAAAGAGCATAATCGATAAGGGTGATCGCTGGATCATGCAGATGAATCGCTTGGCTAGACACGGAGGCATGCCACAAGACACCGTTTTCATATGCAAAGAGCCGGCGGGCAGTAATGCAGACCAGCAGAAAGTCTACCGAGAGATCGCTGCCGAATTAAGAAGCAGCCATCAGATACGGGTAATTCCTCACGAGACCCCACGCAACCAGATGCGTGGCTTGCTGGCCCGTACGCAGCTCCACTAAGCGAAAGCTGATTCTTACCAAAACCGCCCTCCGAGGCGGTTTTTTAATGCCTCTCTACAAATAATATAGGAATACCCATTGACCTATAATATGTGTTTACCTATATTTGAGATATCGAAATATAGGCAAGGGTCAATGAGATGCAAATCACACAAGGCAACTGGCAGGCACGAATAAACCCCGAACGCGGCAGTTTAGGACTTACCCGCACCGAAGCGGTAGATCTCATGCTGTTGGCAGCGGGCAACACTTACAAAGAGATTGCCAAGGCCACGGGCCGCTCACCTGAAACCGTGCGTGGCAGTCTCAAGAAGGGTTACCACAAACTGGGCGTTTTCAAAGCCGCTGGCGCCGTTGCCGAGGCCATGCGCCGCGGCTGGATCGCTCCCCTACTAATCGCTCTGCTGATCAGCGGCATCAACCCAGACGCAGAGGCCATGCGCCACCGCCCTCCCATGCGCACGCGCCAGCAGGTCAGCGCCAGCCGTACTGTGTCACGCCGTGATGTGGGGAGGGTATTCGCATGAATCTCCATAACCCCAACCCCGTTATCGACACCCTGCAGGCCAATGGAATCAACACCGCATTCCTATTCACGTTGATGCCCTGCCAGGAGCTGGCGCTGGCCATCAACCTGCGGCGCAAATATGCCGTGCTGCTGGAAACCTGCCAGCACGGCATCTTCTGCCAAACGTGGCTGGCAAATCGCAATGCTCAGCACGAAAGCCATTGCAAGTTCGAGTGCTACTACAGCCGCCCCAAAACGGCTCAGCGCGAGATCCGCGCCATTCACGACCACCTGCAGCAGCTGCTTTACGACAGCTAAGGCGGTGCCGTATGAGCAACCAAGCCGCTAAAGCCCTATGGGTGGCCATCATGCTTCTCTCGATAGCCGTCCTGGGCCAGCTCTCCCAACGCGAAGCGGAAGAACAATCCGACTGGCTGGTTAGCTACTGCACGGATGCCGCGATATGGGCCGCAGAAGAAGCCCGCGGTGTACCCCTGGAACAGCGCACCGGCCAGCCGGACTACAAAGGCATCGCTGACGAGCACTGCCCAGGCATGCGCCCCGCTGCTCCCGCGTTAGAAACCGACGCCACCTCACCGGCACAGCTGGCCATGCCCGACACGGTGCCGTTTCAGCAGCTGGTTCAGTTTTGAGGGGGCTGGCGTATGTACATGCTCAACCGGCTTGGTCAGCGAATCATCGTCGGCAATCGCCGCCGCCATTGCCGGTGCCGGTCGTGCGGGGCGCGCCAGGTAAAAGCCAAGCACCCCGCTGAGTATTTACGCCGCATTCGCTGCAAAAGCTGTGGGGAGTTCGACACGCTGCGCATCGACAAGTGGGCGGATCGGCGCGGCTGGCGGTACCAGACATGCTACTGCGATGGGTACCACTTCCCCCACCGGATCCGCTCGGAGTTTTGCTATCACAACCCCAACTACCCCGCCGAAGACGCCCAGCGCGCCATGGTCGGGGGCATGTAGAGGCCCGATATGGATTTTGACGAACAGTTTGACCGGATATTCAAAACACCAGCGCCAGCAGAGAGGGACGCCGGCGAAAAAAATGAGGACAGCGAGGTGCAGTCATGAGTGCGATATACACGAAAGATCCCGCCACCGGCGAACGCGTAACGCTCAGCGAGCTAGCAAAACGCCACGGCGTGCACGTCTCGACCATTTCCCGCCGCTATGGCGAGGGCAAACGAGGGCAGGCACTCGTCGATCAATTGGATATGCAAGCGCACCTCGCCGAGCTGAACGCGAAAGCACACGAAGCCGCAGAGCGAAGAAAGGCGATCATCTTAACCAGCATGAACGCCTTGTCACGCCCGTTTAAGCAGCTAGGAGGTAACTGACATGTCAAAAGCGATCATCAAAGCACTGGAAGAACGCCTTCGCCAAATCTATGTAGAGGGTTTTACTGCTGAGGATGATGATACATACGTCCAAGGTGAGCTTTCTCAGGCAGCCATTGCTTACGTAATGCACGACCTACCTGCAACACTCATTGCCGATGACGATTCCATGGTAGAGGCCATGGAAGATATTTGGCCATGGCACACAGCTTGGTGGAAGCCCAGCACCAATCCACAGCGCAACATCATTAAAGCGATGGCCTTGCTAGCTGCTGAGTATGACCGCATCGAGCGTACCAAAGCGGTCGCCAGAGACGCGACAACGCCCGACATCCTATGGCTGACCAATGACGAAGTGTTCAACCATGACGACCTTCAGGAGCTGATCGAGGAGCGCCAGCTGAAAGTGGGCGATACGGTTTATTTCGGTACCAAGCGCAATGCGCAAGCCACCGACTTCACCACCAACCTTGATGAGCTGGTGATAGAAGGCATGCAGGTACAGGCCGAAGACGACGCGGGCGAAGTGGCCGAAGATTATCCCAGCGCCAGCGAACCACAGATTCAAGTGCTGCAAACGCTCATCGAGGCATGGGCTACCACCTATTGCGACCCCGACTTTTACCAGGTGTTGAACACACAGCGCTACACAATCACCGCCGCTGATGTGGAGGAAGCCAGCCATGACTAACTACCTCACCAACAACGGCAAGCCCTGGTCTCCGGAGGATCTAGCCGCGCTGGAAAGAAACTATCCGGATACCAACAACGCCACTCTGGCGCGCATGTTTCGCAGAAGCGTCTCCAGTATCAAAAATCAGGCCATTAACCACGGTTGGCGGAAATCAGCCGAGTACATGCAGCGCGAAAAGCCAGGCTGCTTTAAGCCTAACTTAACACCCTGGAACAAGGGTACGCACTTCAGCCCACCAGGTAGCGAGCGCACCCGCTTCAAAAAAGGCCAAAAGCCGGCAACGTGGTTACCGATCGGTAGCGAGCGCGTCACTAAAGATGGCTACCTGGAACGCAAGATGACCGACACAGGATACCCGCCCCGGGACTGGGTCGCGGTCAGCCACATTGAGTGGGAAAAGCACAACGGGCGGCCGGTACCAAAAGGCCACGCGGTGATATTCCGTGATGGCGATAAGCGCAACTTCGCGTCATCCAACCTGGAGCTAATCAGCCGCGCCGAGTTAATGCGCCGTAACAGTTACCTCAACCTACCCCAGCCGTTGCCGCAAATCGTACAGCTGCGCGGCGCCCTAAACCGCAAAATCAACCGCAGGAGCAAGCAGGCATGAAGAACAAAATCGACGACCTACGCAACCACCTGTTTGCTCAGCTTGAGCGTTTGGGTGATGAGAGCATCAAGGGGGATGCGTTGAAGGAAGAAATCCAGCGAGCCAAGGCCGTTAGCGATGTATCTGCGCAATTAGTGGATAGCGCCCGCGCTGAAAACGAAAGGCTTAAGCTCCTCAAGCGTGCACCAGGTAGTGAGTTCATGCCCGCCGGCCAGTTGATCGATGAAGAAGGCCTTCCAGCCTTAGGGGGTGGAAAGTGAGCCGATACGCAGAGAACACCAGCGTATCCAGTGAGCGCAGCCGTGCTGAGATAGAGCAAACCGTATCACGCTACGGCGCCAGCGGTTTTATGTACGGCTGGGATGGCGGTACCGCTGTGATGGCTTTTCAAATGCACGGACGCCGGATCCGCTTCGATCTCTCCATGCCCGACCGGAGCAGCCGAGACTTTACGCAAACCGAAACCGGCCGTGAACGCTCACCGGCGCAAGCTGCAAAGGCATGGGAACAAGCATGCAGGCAGCGTTGGCGTGCCCTAGCACTGGTCATTAAAGCCAAGTTAGAAGCAGTTGAGTCTGGCATTACTGAGTTCGAGGAGGAATTTCTCGCGCATATCGTGTTGCCCAACGGGAACACGGTTGGCCACTGGATGCTGCCCCAAGTGGAAAGCGCTTATCAGTCAGGGGTAATGCCCCCATTGTTGCCAGCGCCGGGGGCCAAATGAAGGAGCAAGAATTGATGACTTGTTACCCAGATGAAAGCGACCGGGCTGCGAACTACCGTTTATGGACGGACAATGCATCAGCAGCCTTTCTTAGGCCCTTTTCAACAAGATGCTGGCCGTCATTTTCATCATCCGATTCTTCATACGTAGTAGGCGAATGGTGGTGGAACAGCTTATCCCCGCAAGCATCACATTTGGGGGTTTCTTCTGTGTCCTTCTTAACTTCGGGATTGTATTCCTTACCGCATTTTTCGCATTTGTCGACATGCTTCATGGCAGATCTCCTTTTGCCGTACCCACTGCTATTGAGCGCCAAGCTGAGCAATAGGTTCAATAAGCAAAGGGCGAAATGATGTCGACTATCACCCATACCCACAGAGAACGTGGCGGGAAATTTCAGGAGATTGCCCAGCACCAGGGCGCTGGAACGGACTTGGAAGGAAAGTGGCTGGTGCTCTATCGCGACCTTGATAAGGGCATCGATAGCATTACCAGTCTGCAGGAATGGGAAAGCCAGTGGCGAGCGCTTGCCTCTGACGACTGCCCTATTTGCCTGGGCGCTGGCTACGATCACATCAAAGGCAATCGCGACAAGCCATGTGGCGGCTGTTATGGCTTGGGGAAAGTGCGTGACGACGGCGAAACACCCACTGACTGCTGGGAACTGGCATCGGTGGCCACCGGCATTATCCAGCGCCAGCAGGAGGAACTGCTGAATCTGCGGCGTATCGCCCAGAACCCTGAGGTGCAAGCCCTCATCGATCAGCAGCGCCAGCAGGCAATAGACGACAGCATCGCACGCCAGGAACGCGACTGGCGTGATGGTCAAGGTTGGGGCCCCGGCGGCCAACGTTATACGGGAGATTGATATGGAGGTGCTTACCTATACCCCTAAAGAGGCTTCCAAAGCGCTCAGCGTATCCGTTGCTACCGTCTACCGCTGGATGGATGACGGCACGCTACCAGTCGTCTGGCTAGGTAAGCGCCGAATGATCCACGCAGAACGACTACGGCAAAGGCTAGACGCCGGCTGCGCCGAGACGCAAACTGATAGNNCGGTACAAGGAGAGGCACCATGCCCCATAAACGTAAAGGTTCACCGTATTGGTGGACCAAAATCACCCCGCCGGGAGGCGGTGCGCCGGTTAGACGCTCTACTGGGACGGTAGACTACCGGGAAGCAAAAGCGCTGGAAGCAAAGTGGCGATCGGAACTTTATCAGCAAAATGCTTGGGGCAAAGCGCCCCAGCATACCTTTGCCGAAGTGGCCGCTGAGTTTCTTTTGGCCAGCCAGACAAAGCGCACGATCAGTGATATACAGCGGCGAGTAGGCCGCTTATATGACCACTTTGGGCCAGACGTAGTAATGGAAGAGCTCGCAGGAAAAGATGTTCGGGAGTTTATTTCAGCCAGGCAACTGGACGGCGTGCAGCCTGCAACGATTAACCGGGAGCTATCCGATCTGAGTGCAATGATCAATCACGCCATTGAGCAATTAGAGTGGCCCATGAGCAATCCTGTTAGAGGCAGGAAGCTCAAGGAACCAGAGGGACGCGTGCGGTGGATTACTCATGCAGAAGCGGATCGGTTAGTCGCAACAGCCAAAGCACAGCGAAGCGGAGAGCGGCTAGCTGACTTCATTCTATTGGGCCTGAATACCGGGGCCCGCATGAATGAACTGCTCAAGATGAGCTGGTCCCGCGTCGACTTCCATAATGCCCTACTCCACCTGGAAGGTGAAGACAACAAGAGCGCAAAAAGGCGCACGGTGCCGCTGAATGATGCGGCTATCGCTGCACTCAAACGGCGCTGGATATGGGTATCGAAAACATGCCCACAGAGTGAATGGGTGTTCGCTAAGACAAACGGGGAACGAATTGGATGCATTCGGGAGGGGTTCAAAAGCGCATGCAAAACGGCGCGGATCACCAACTTCCGTATCCACGATTTGCGTCACACCTGCGCTAGCTGGATGGTCAGCGAAGGCGTGCCACTCATGGATGTGAAAGAGGTGCTCGGGCACTCCACTGTGAAGATGACAGAGAAGTACGCCCACCTGGCACCCCACCGTGCACGGGATGCAGTAAATCATCTGCGCAACCTGGCAACAGGCATCGCACCAGTGGAAGCGGTTCAGGATTCCCAGACACAATCTGGACACACTGAAAGACCGATGAGTTTAGTGGAAGGCTTGATAGGAAGGAAACGTAGAGCCTAGATATAAAAAAAGCCCTGTAAAAACAGGGCCTTAAAATCGAGGTGGCGGAGGGACAGGGATTCGAACCCTGGATAGGCTATTAACCTATGCCGGTTTTCAAGACCGGTGCATTCAACCGCTCTGCCATCCCTCCGGCTTATGGGTGCGTATACTAACAGCTTTTCCTTGGAAGTCAACGCCTTTTAGTACAAACGTAACCCGACGCGGGTAATCTTTCCGCCTTCCATATCGCTGACCACCCAATGAATGCCGTGCCAATCTACGTCGTCCCCGATAACTGGGTGGCCACCTACGCGCAGGGCGATAAATTCCGCCAGCGTCATGTCCTGTTCACCGGGGCTGAGCGTTAGGCCATAGGCTTGGGCGATATCCTGCATTTGCGCGCTACCATCCAGGGTAAAGGTACCGAAGAAGGCGCGCTCCTGTTTGAGCTTGGCATCGCCATTGAATAGTCGGTTAAGCGCGTACAGGTCCTCTGAGCGGCCGATCACACAAATCACATCACCCAGCTTCAAGCGCGTGCTGCCCTTGGGGTGCAGCATGGCGTGGTCGCGGAACAGCGCGGAAATCAAAGCACCTGAAGGAAAACGCAGCAGCCGGATAGGCACATCCTCTAAATCCTGGTTTTCGACCCCGTACACAAATAGCTCAAAGTCGTTTTCCGGCAGGATGCCCAGCGGGCCGCGCCGGTTAGGCACGGTGCCTACCGGCACTTCCACCTTCAACCACTTGGCCATCAGCGTCAGTGAGCCACCCTGAATCAGTAGCGACATCAATACCACGGCGAAGGCCACATTAAAGTAGAGCGAGGCGTTTTCTACCCCACCGATAACCGGGAAAATAGCCAGCACGATAGGCACCGCCCCTCTCAAGCCCACCCAGGCAATGAAGAAGGTTTCCCGCCAACGGAATTTGAAGAACGGTTTGATGGTGATCAGCACCGCCAGCGGGCGGGCAATAAAGATGAGCGCCAGTGCCACCAACCCCGCGGGCAGTGCCACGTCCCATAACTCACTGGGTGTAACCAGGAGGCCAAGCACCAGGAACAAGCCGATTTGACTTAGCCACGCCAAGCCGTCGTGCACAGGCAGAATAAAGTTGAGGTGGCGCCCGGGCTGATTACCAATCATCAAACCAGCAAGATAGATCGCTAAAAAGCCGCTACCGCCCAGCACGCTGGTTAAACCGAACACACTGAAACCCAGTGCCAGCGCTAGCATGGCGTAAAGGCCTGGGGCTAAATCGAGCCAGCGTAGCAGCTTGGCACTCAGCCAACCGCCCCCTAGGCCGACAATCAAACCAATACCAAACTGAGAAAGGAAAAACAGCAGGGTTTCAACGGGGCCGCCAATATCACCGACGAGCAATTCAACCAGCATCAGGGTCAGGAAAATCGCCATCGGGTCGTTGGTGCCCGACTCGATCTCCAGCGTCGCCCCTACCCGTTCGTTGAGATTAACACCGCGACCGCTGAGCATGGAGAAAACCGCGGCAGCATCGGTTGAACCTACGATGGCGCCAACCAGCAGGCCCTGTACTATCGTTAGGTCAAAAATCCACATCGCGATAACGCCAACAATGGCGCTGGTGATAAAGACACCGAAGGTCGCGAGGGAAAGCGCGGGTTTAAAACCCACTCGGAAGGTTTTGAGGCGAGTACGTAAGCCACCGTCTAACAAAATCATGGCCAGGGCGAGGTGGCCGATGGCAAAGGCCATGGAGTAATCGTCAAACACGACGCCCAGTACGCCCTCTTCACCTGCTAGCATGCCTAGTCCAAGGAAGATCAGCAGCAGCGGCACACCCATCATCGACGATAAGCGGCTGGCCAAAATGCTGAGCGCCATAAGAGAACCGCCTACCAAAAAGAACGTATAAATTGTGTCCATGACTCTCCGTCTCTACATCAATACAGCGCTATTATTGCATGTAACCGTTGAATTTACTGTCTCTTCTCAGCACCCCCTTATGCTCAAGGGGCTGGTCAGAAGCTTTCCCAGGCGGCTACACTTCGCCGTTACAACCCCTGGAGTTACTGACTATGTTGCGTTGCCTCTTACGCTGTTGGCACCCTATTCTGTTGAGTCTCATCGTTACCTTATTGTTTTCTAATTCAGTTATTTACGCAAATGAAGAGCGCGAAGAAAGCCCTTCAGAGACGGCCCCACTGACGCTAGATACAGATGTTGAGGTGCCGGAAGCATTTTGGCGAACCATTGACAGCGAAAGCGTCGAGGAAGTGCCCACCATGGCGCAAACCCCGGCACCGCCACTAGAACCACCGCCGATGAAACACATCACGCTAATGCTGGATTGGTACTTGAGCCCGCAGCACGCAGCCTTGGTGATTGCTAAAGAGCGAGGGCTGTACGCTGCCCAGGGGCTTGAGGTAGAGATTCAATCACCGGCCGACCCTTCCATCGCTATCAAGCTGCTAACCGCAGGTGAAGTCGATTTGGCGCTAACCCGCCAGCCACTGCTTCATCTACAAGTCCATAACGGTGCGCCGATCACCCGGATCGCAACACTGATTGAAACCTCGCTGACGGCGGTCATTGTGACGGGCGAGGAGCAAGCGGAAACTGAAAATACCTTGGCAGGGTTACACTACGGTTATACCACCGGAGAAGGCCGCGACCTGAGCATTCCGCGTTTACTCCCCCGTTCGGTACAACAAACAGATGATTTCACCCCGCCTATCAACCTGCACTTCGACCCCATTCGAGCAATGCGGGAAGGTCAGATTGATGCGGTCGCCGATGGCTTTTACCACTACCTTCCCCAGCAGTTGGCGACAGAAGGCATTAACACCCACGTCATTCGCTTTGATGAGCTAGATATCCCCCGAAATGACGGCCTGGTGGTATTGGCCAATAGCGATACGCTTGTTCGCCGCGCTGATACCTGGTCGCGCTTCGTGCTTGCCCTTGAGCAAGCGAGCCACTGGATTATCAACAACCCAGACGCCGCCTGGGAGCTGTTGATTAGCGCGCACCCTGTGCTCGAGAATGACATTAACGCCAACGCCTGGGAGGATATCCTGCGCCGCATGGCGCTAAGCCCCGCGGCATTAGATAGCCGCCGTTACGCTGGCTTTGAAACCTTTCTACTCAAAATGGGCCTTACTGACGCAACGTTACCCGTATCGCGTTTAGCGGTAGATCCACACACTTTATAACCAAGCATTAATAGCTCTCCATCCACTACCATGGCGGCCCATGAGCGAAACAGGTTTAATTTTTATAGACGTTGAAACCACCGGCACCCGGGCGACGCGGGATCGGATTACTGAAATAGCCGCTCTCAAAGTCGTCAACGGAGAGCTAGTGGATCGTTGGTCGAGCTTAATTTACCCAGAATGCAAAGTGCCCGCGCAAATCACTCAGTTGACCGGGATTAGCGACGACATGCTGGTTGGTGCGCCACGCTTTGTGCAGATAGCCGAATCACTCCGGGAGTGGTTGGGCGACGGGCAGTTGGTAGCCCACAATGCGCGCTTTGACTACAGCTTTTTGCGCAACGAATTTAAGCGCGCCGGGCAGGATTACCGAGTATCGTTGATATGCACACTGCGCTTATCCCGACGGATAGCGCCCCAGGAGCGCCAACATAACCTGAAAGCACTGCTTAACCGCTACGCTATCACCCCCATCTGCCACCACCGTGCCGGAGACGATGTGGACGCGCTGTGGTCACTCTGGCAAGCGTGGCAGGTTGAGCACAGCGATGAAGCGTGGCAGCGCCTGTTGGGCGATGAGCGCCGCCACCGCACGCTTCCTGCCCATCTGGATAGTGCGCAGCTGGAACGGTTGCCCGCCTGCCCCGGTGTCTACCTGTTTTACGGCCACAACCGGCTGCCCCTGTATGTGGGCAAAAGCATCAATCTACGTAGCCGCGTGCTAGGGCATTTTCAGCGCGACCACCAGGACGATAAAGAGATGCGTCTTGCCCAGCAGGTGCAACATATCGAATGGGAAGAGACGCTGGCGATTTAGGCGCCCAGTTGCGTGAAGCGCAGTTAGTTAAAACGCTAATGCCGATTATGAACCGGCAACTGCGCAAGCAGCGTAAGTTAACGACCTGGCACTGGGCCGAGGAAGCCGACCACCCTGAGCTACTCAGCGGTAGCGCTTTGAGCCAACCGCTGGCCCAGCCTCTAGGTGGCACGCTGTATGGTTTGTTTCGTAATGCGCGGGAAGCCAAGAGCGCATTGCGCGCTATTGCTGAAGAGCAGCAGCTCTGCCCTCGGGTGTTGGGGCTCGAAAAAGGTAAGGGGCGTTGTTTTGCCAATCAGGTGGGCAAGTGCCGCGGAGCATGCAATGGTCAGGAGTCGATAGCAGCACATACCCAGCGGGCACAGGAAGCCCTCACCCAGCTTCAGGTCAATGTTTGGCCGTGGCCAGGCAGCATTGCTATTGAGGAGCAGTCAGCGGACGCTACAGCGCCTGCATGGCATGTCGTTCGACAGTGGTGCTACTTGGGCAGTGCGGCAAGTTTTAACAAAGCGCAAACGCTGGCGGACGCACCCGCAAGCTTTGATGTGGATAGCTACCGAATTTTGAACCGTTTCTTGCGTTACCCAGAGCAGCACGGTTTAACGGTCACACCACTGTGATAAAACAGCGCTTCTTAAGTTATCAACTAAACACGCATCTACTGCGCCTCTACAAACGCCGTCACGGCCTGCTGGAAGGCTTCCGGCTGGTCGGCGTGTAGCCAGTGACCGGCATTTTTGAGCGTTACCACACGGGCACGGGGCAACAATTCACGCAGCGCGGGGATCATATCGTCAGCCACATAGTGGGAATCGCCGCCACGCAGCACCAGCGACGGTCCATCGTAGGGCTGCTCACCATCGGGAATGCCGATAATGTCGCTATAACCACGCTTGATCTGATCTAAGCCTACCCGAATTGCCATCACGTTATCGTCATTGCGCACCAGATTAGTGGCCAAGAACAGCCGTGTGGGTCGCGACTCAACATGCTCGCCCAGCAGATCATCGGCTTCACGACGATTTTTGGGCTGGCCTTCCCGCACATTATCGAGCGCGGCAAACACATCATCGTGGCCGTGCTCATACGCCACCGGGGCAATATCCGCCACAATCAACGACGCCACCCGCTCAGGTGCCAAGCGCGCCAAGCTGATCGCTACTTTGCCACCCATGGAGTGGCCCAGCACATGAGCGCGCTCGATCGAGAGCTTGTCCAATAGCGCTATCACGTCATCCGCCATGGTGGCGTAACGCATTCCCTCTGCATGGGGTGAACGGCCATGGTTACGCAGATCCAGCGCAATCACCCGGCGACTGCCCTGCCACACTTTTAAGTGCGAACGCCAATTATCAGCACTCCCCAGCAAGCCATGAATCACCACCAGCGGAGGTTTATCCGCCGCGGCTTCGTCGGCGGGCATATCGATAAAGTGGAGATCAACGGTGGCAACGTCAGTCATGCTAGCTCCTCAGCCTTGCGGACTCTGTGTGTTTATGCGATTACGCCGTACGAGGCTCGGCATCCACCTGGCCTGTCCAAACCACCAAGCGGCGCGTTAGCCAGGCAAGCAGCAAGCCATACAGCGGGAGGAAAAACAGCAGGCTGATAGCGAGCTTAATGGCATAGTCGACGGCGGCAATTTCTACCCAATTGGCAGCCATAAACGGGTCTGGGCTGTTATAGAACGCCGCCGAGAAGAATGCAAAGGTGTCGGCCAAGTTACCCAACACCGTTGAGCAAACGGGCGCCACCCACCATGCCCACTGGCGCAAGCGGTCAAACACCTGTACATCCAGCAGTTGGCCAATCACATAGGCCAGGAAGCTGGCGAGGGCGATACGGGCGACAAACAGGTTCCACTCCGAAAGTGCCTCAATCCCGGCAAAGCTGCCGCGGGGAAATACCACGGATACCACATAGGAGACCAGCAGTGCGGGGAGCATAACGCGCAGAATAATCGATCGCGCCGACCCTTTACCAAACAGACGTACTGTTAGGTCGGTGGCTAGAAAGATAAACGGGAAGCTAAACGCGCCCCAGGTGGTATGAAGGCCAAACAGCGTAAACGGCAGCTGAACTAAATAGTTACTGGCGGCAATAATGCCGATATGGAAAGCCACCATCACCATTAGGCAACGGCGGTGCTGAGTCTCACTCAATGCAAACATGCGGGTAGACCTTTTTTTAATAGATAAGAGGGGTTAGGGAACCCTCGGGGTAGTAAGCCCATCACTAAATCAACGCTGATGAGGCTGGCGCTGCTCTGGGGAGCGCATTATACGGTTTCTACATGATATTAAAAGCCAAGGGATCGACGCTGACACCCCTTGGCAATCTACATGACCTGGCACTTGGCTAATAAAAAAGTAGCCGCATCAATCTAGCGGTGTGGCTCTGTCCGCAGCGCCTACCGAGCGTTCGCGCATGGCAGCGTGGACATCGGCCAAGCTGGTGGGGTCATCAATGGTCGAGGGAATGCCAAACTCTTTGCCGTCAGCAATCGTACGCAGCAGCTTGCGTAAAATCTTACCCGAGCGGGTTTTGGGTAATCGGTCGACCACTAATACCTGTTTGAAGCAGGCAATCGGGCCAATATGCTCGCGAACACGCGCGATCAGTTCGGCCTCCAGTGTCGCTTCATCGCCGTTAAAACCATCTTTGGGAATCACCAAGCCAATCGGCAATTGTCCTTTAAGATCGTCATGAATCCCAATCACCGCGCACTCGGCCACCGCGGGATGCGCACCGACCACCTCTTCGATTTCACCGGTCGAGAGTCTGTGCCCCGCCACGTTAATGACGTCATCGGTGCGGCCCATAATGAACAGATAGCCCTGCTCATCAAAATAACCGCCATCCCCGGTTAAATAATAACCGGGGAACGCCGCCATATAGGCACTATGAAAGCGCTTCTCGTCGCGCCAAACGCCGGTCAAACAACCTGGAGGCATGGGCTGTTTGATCACCACACTGCCCTGCTCCATGGGTTTGGCCTGCTCTCCATCGCGATTGAGCACTTGCACATTGAAGCCAGGAACGGGGAACGTTGCGGATCCCGCCTTGGTTGGAACGGCCTCAATGCCGGGCAAGTTGGCGGCGATGGGCCAGCCGGTTTCAGTTTGCCACCAGTGATCAATCACCGGCACGTCCAAAAGGTCATCCAGCCAGTGAAACGTGGGTGGATCGAGGCGCTCGCCGGCCACGTAGAGGTGCTTTAGGCTGCTGATATCGTAGTTCTGTAGAAGTTTGCCCTCGGGATCCTCTTTCTTAATCGCACGGAAGGCCGTGGGCGCTGTGAAGAAACTCTTCACCCGGTACTCCTCGATCAAGCGCCAGAAGCTGCCCGCATCGGGGGTTTTTACCGGCTTACCTTCGTATACCAGCGTGGTGCAACCAAGTAGCAAAGGGGCGTAAACAATGTAAGAGTGCCCGACGACCCAACCCACATCCGAAGCGGTAAAGAACACTTCACCGGGCTCCATGGCGTAGATCGCCTGCATCGAATAGGCCAGCGCCACCGCATATCCCCCCGTATCGCGCATAACGCCTTTGGGTTTTCCGGTGGTACCTGAGGTATAGAGGATATACAGCGGGTCGGTTCCCTTCACCGGCACGCACTCAGCAAACGGCGCCTTCGCAACCAACGCTTCCCAGTCGTAATCGCCTTCCCTCAACTCAGCCCGGTGCGCTTCACGCTGATAAACGACACAGGCAGCCGGCTTATGGGCGCTTAATTCAACGGCTTGGTCTACCATAGGCTTATAGGGCAACACCTTGCCTAGCTCGATACCGCAGGAAGCGGCAACCACCACTTTAGGCTCGGCGTCTTCAATCCGCGCCGCCAGCTCATGGGGGGCGAAGCCACCAAATACCACCGAGTGAATAGCGCCAAGCCGGGCGCAGGCGTACATGGCCACCAGCGCTTCGGGGATCATCGGCATATAGATCACCACGCGATCCCCCTTAGTGACGCCTAATTGCGCTAGCGCTCCCGCAAAATACGCCACTTTATCGCGCATTTCGCGGTAGCTAAGGGTGAGTTTGGCTTGTGCGGCAGGCGAATCCCAGAAAATCGCCGCCTGATCACCGCGCCCATTTTCGACATGATAATCCAGTGCAGCGTAGCTAAGATTCATTTCGCCGTCGCTGAACCAACGAGCATGCTCTTTCCCAGGGCTCTGCTCATCGTAGCTGAGAACGGTTTTAGGCGGCGTGTACCAGGGAATACGTTTGGCCTGCTCGGCCCAGAACGATTCAGGATGTTCGATGGAGCGTTGGAAGGTGTGTTGGTAGCGGCTCATGGTGTCCCTATCTTTTTTGTAGTAACGATCACGGAGGATTGTTGACACTTTATAAAGGAAACCGATATTTCGCCCTCATACTATGGGCTAAATAGCGACCAAAGCGGTAGACAGGCACCAACATTGTCGACAAGGTGTCGAATGACTACCATTGATTAACCGTTAAACAGCAGCTTGGACAAAACTCGCTAAATTACTGATCATTAAACAACATGATCCTCGCGACGCGACGATGCCTCGACAACGTACAACAATGCCTTTAAAACGACGCCTTTAAAACAATGCTTATAAAACGCTGATGTAACAGTGTAGGCAAGGAGATCATTATGTCTGCTTCTACAAGCGCCGCTACACGTCTGCTTGAACATAACTGTCGCGCGATTGAAGCGGGAACTAACCTGCTTAAAGCGTTGGCCAACGAGAAACGGCTGCAAATACTCTGCCTTCTTGCCGAGAAAGAGCTGTCAGTAACGCAAATTAATCAACAACTTGCGTTAAGTCAGTCGGCGCTTTCGCAACATCTGGCTATTTTGCGGCGTGATGAGCTCGTCGATACCCGACGGGAGTCACAAACCATCTATTATTCGTTAAGCAGCGAAAGCGCCAAGGCCGTGATCGATACCTTGGCACACCATTACGCTGCATAACGCTTCAAGGTTGAATCTCAGCGCCGCTGCCACCCAGCGGCGTCGATTAGGCCAAGCGCTTTCAGCGCTGCTTTTTCAACGCCTTCTGAAATGGCCAATCCCAGTTTACGGCTGACGGTTTTAGGGGCTTCTAGCTTCACTGTAAACACTTGCGCCTCGGTCATACGTTCTACCAGATAAGATTCGCTAGTCCCTACGCTGTCGACAAGCTGTAGAGATAATGCCTCGCTACCGTACCAAATCTCGCCTGTGGCGAGGGTGTCGATATCCATGGCGGGACGCCGTTCTGCCACATAGCTTTTAAACAAGCGGTGCGTATTCTCTAAATCCTCCAAGAACTTCGCTTTACCCTCTTCGGTATTTTCACCCAGAACGGTTAAGGTACGTTTATATTTACCCGCGGTCAGCAGTTCGACATCAACATCGTGGCGCTTAAGCAGACGATGAATATTGGGAACCTGTGCCACCACGCCGATGGAACCAATCACTGCGAAGGGCGCGGCCTTGATGTGCTTTGCGGTACAGGCCATCAGGTAACCACCGCTTGCCGCCACCTTGTCGATACAGACGGTTGTGTTTAGCCCCGCCGTGCGCAGCCGGTCTAACTGCGCCGCTGCCAACCCATAGGCATGCACCAGGCCACCCGCGGATTCAAGACGCACCACTACCTCGTCTTCTTTAACGGCGACACCGATGATGGCCGACACCTCTTGAGCAAAATGCTCCGTTTGCGAGGCTTTCAGATCGCCATGAAAGTCGAGCACCCAAACCCTTGGCGCCGAGGCGCCGTCTTGCTCCGTTTTGTGCCCCTTGTGACGTTTTTTATCTTCGCTGCGAAATAGTTTCAGCAGTTTTTTGCGCGCACCAGGAAGCGTGGCAGCCAGCCGCAAACGCCGGTCACGACGGCGGCGTTGATCGTTAAGTGGCTCGATCGTGAGCTTCAGGTCACTCTCTTTGTCCTGTTTGGTTCGCGCAATAAGCAGCAGGCCAATGCCTATCAGCGCCATCACGATGGTGGTTTGCACAACAAAAGTGCCTATTTCTGCTACCCATTCACTCATTGATGTTCTCCATTAGAGGATTAATTCCTTTATAGCTCGATATGCGTTTGCTGATAGTGACTAGCGCTCTTGATTGGAACGCCCGTATGAAATAACCTCGCCTACCTTTACGATTGTTTCTTTTGGCTCTGGTCGCTAGCCTTAGCCTGATCTACTTAACCGAGAGATATGTCATGTCAAACAACACCCTTGAGAAGCTAAAAGCGCGTTTTAATCCAGAAGCGGCAAAGGGCATGGATGAAGTTTTCCAGTTTCACTTTACCGATGCGGGCAGCTACTACTTAAATATCCAAGATGGCACGCTACACGTACAAGAGGGTGAACATGACGATCCTTCTGTCAGCTTAAGCCTAACCACTGACACGCTAAAAGGCATTATGAGCGGTGAGATCAATGGCATGACGGCCTTTATGACCGGCAAGCTAAAAGCGACCGGTAATGTCATGCTGGCCACTAAGCTGACTAGCTTATTCCCTAGCGAGTAATCGTCATATCGGCACGCGTCGCCGCTTATTCTTCGCGCCAGCGTGCCAAATGGGTTTCGATCAGTTCCCGGGATATCGAGTAAGGCGGCGGCAGAGAGGGTAACTGGCGGGGAGAAAACCACGCTGCATCGCTAATTTCCACCCCATCGATGCGAATGCGCCGGGTGGTGGCTTCGGCGAAGTAACCAAACATCAGTGAGTGCGGGAATGGCCACGCCTGACTTTGGTGATAACGCAGTTGATCGATAAGTACGCCCACTTCCTCAAACACCTCGCGATGCACCGCCTCTTCCGCTGACTCCCCTGGCTCGATAAAACCCGCCAAGGTGGAGTAGCGCCCGGGTGGAAAGCGCGGACTGCGGGCCAACAGCATCGCCTCCCCGCTGGTCACCAGCGTGATAATACACGGTGAGATACGCGGATAGTTGCGGTGCCCACAGGCGTGGCAGTGCATAGCGAATTCCGCAGTGAGCTTGGTGGCCGGTGCACCACAGCGACCGCAGAAACGGTGATTCTCTAACCAAGCACCTACCTGCAGCGCCGTAGAGAGCAGGCTAAACCAAGCGGTTGAAAGCTCGCTCATCCATTGCCGACCATCAATCCAATCGTTTCCAGCCTGGGACTCTACAAGCAGCGCCACCGGCTCATCATCCCAGTAACACAGCGGCTGCATCTGCTCTGTCCAGGGTTGATAGGGCTGCAGCGGGGTCAATTCTTCACTACCGTATAACGGTGCGGGCGCCAATAGGCTACGCGACAGCCGAATAACCCGACCTGCTTGTTCGTGATGGGGAATTTCTCGCCTAAGCATCGCTGGCCGCACCCTCAAACCAGTTCAATTGATGCGCCTCGCACTTGGCCTGATGGGCCGCTCGCTCTTCGTCAGTTGGTCGCACCACGCGCAGCTGTCCAGGCGTTAGAGAAAGCCGTTGAATCGACATCCCTTCATTGGAGGTGTCCGCCTGCTCCTGTTCCGCCGCAGTGGCCGCGTCCAAGGTCAGCGCGGTCTGCCCACCGGTCATCGCCAGATACACTTCGGCGAGGATTTCAGAGTCTAACAGTGCGCCGTGCAGTACCCGGTGGCCATTGTCGATATCGTAGCGTTTGCACAATGCATCAAGACTGTTGCGCTGACCGGGGTGCATCTTCCGCGCCATGGTCAACGTATCTAATATGCCGCAATGATCACTTACCGGCCCCAACACAGGGGATTTACGCTGCCGATTCAACATGCCCAGCTCGTGGTCAATAAAGCCCACATCGAAGGGGGCATTATGAATCACCAGCTCAGCGCCTTCGATAAATGCCCAAAACTCATCGGCAATTGCCGCGAAGACCGGCTCGTTAGCGACTCTGGCATCATCAATCCCGTGAACGGCGACGACTTCAGCATCGATATGCCGCTCAGGATTGATGTATTGGTGATAAGTGCGACCAGTGAAGCGTCGATTGACCATCTCAATAGCACCAATTTCGACTAGGCGATGGCCATCTTTGGGGTCGATACCCGTGGTTTCAGTATCTAAGATCACCTGACGCATCATGCTCTCCTCTTTTGGTGCTCATCAATCGCTTCATTGGCCAGCGCATCGGCGCGCTCGTTGCCTGGGTGGCCGCTGTGCCCTTTTACCCAGTGCCACTCGACTTGGTGGCGCTGGGTCTCTTCGTGCAGGGTCTTCCACAGCTCGGCATTTTTGACCGGCTGCTTGGCAGCGGTTTTCCAGCCGCGCTTGATCCAGTTATGAATCCACTGGGTAATCCCCTGGCGAACATATTGGGAGTCAGTCCAGAGCGCCACTTCACAAGGAGTGTTGAGGGTGCGTAGCGCCATAATCGCAGCCATTAACTCCATGCGATTATTAGTGGTATCTGCTTCATAGCCTTTCAAGGTTTTCTCATGCTCGCCACTCGCCAGCACGACGCCCCATCCGCCGGGCCCTGGATTTCCCCTACAAGCCCCATCGGTATACACCGTTACCCGGGGTAGATCTCCGGTCGCCTCTTTAGTCAATCTCTTGATCCCCCGGTCTATTTAAAGCAGATCTATTTAAAACAGGCTTCTGTAAATCAGCTTTGTGCCTATCCGTTTGCCGTGTTTTGGCTTGAGGTGTTCTAGTGGGATGCGCTTGATAATGGGCGGATGAGCCCGAGCGGGTAACTCCCAACGAGGCCGGTGACGCTGGCGCCTTCAAACCAAATTTCAAACGCTGCACCGGCGCCTGGCGCTGCTGTCGGCGCGCTTGAATCATATAACTTTCGCCCAGTGGCAGGTTATGCCGCCGCCCTAACGACTCCCAATATTCACCGCATTTGGCGTTCATCCGCCCCCTAAAACAGCAATAGTCTACCCGCTCCACCTCAAAGTCGACAAACGCCAACCAGTCGCGCAGGCGGCTAGCCGAGCGCCAGGTACCGCTCCAGGGAAACGTCTGTTGGCGCTTTCGCAACTGCCGGGTAAGCCCACTCACACCGATAGGGTTAAAGCCAAACAGCACCATAATGCCATTGTCAGCAGTGACACGTGCGGCCTCCTGGAGCGTGAAATGGGCATCGGTTAAATGCTCAAGCCAGTGGTGAATGACCATCACATCTAAACAGCGATCCGGCAGCGCAAGCTGATCCGGTGGGCACACCAAGGTACTATCGTTTTCGGCTAACTGACGCGTAGGCGACCAGCGTATGGGGTGCGCAATGGCCGACATGGTCATCAGCGCCGGCCCCATGCTCATTTCCAAGCTATGGCCGCCCACCCGGGATTCCACCACAGGTCCTAAGCAGGCACGCTGGGTTT
>LGOV01003635.1_pt1 | contig 24305 bp, 19 predicted proteins | sample 469881 | NCBI WGS metagenome assembly LGOV01 (sample SAMN03857199, study PRJNA290197) | marine sediment metagenome | biome: marine cold seep biome; feature: cold seep; material: marine sediment; isolation source: sample #5579, elevator 3A push core 41 containing 12 cm of sediment... ...
AATTGTGAAGTAGTTTCTTGTGAATTTTGTAGAGATACTGAAGGTGGCGCTGGCCATGGTTCTTTAATTATCTTTGGTGCAGAAGATGTATCAGATGCTAAACGAGCTGTAGAAGTTGCTCTTAATGATTTAAATAGAACATTTGGTGATGTTTACGGTAATGCAGCAGGACATTTGGAATTCCAATATACTGCACGTTCAAGCTTTGCTTGTAACATGATCTTTGGTGCTCCAATTGGAAAAGCTTTTGGTATCATTGTTGGTGCTCCAGCTGGTATTGGCGTATTAATGTCAGATGCTGCTTTAAAAGCCGCAAATATTGAACTTGTTGGTTATTCTTCTCCCGATAATGGTGGAACTAAATTTACTAATGAATCAATGATCTTTATCTCGGGTGATGCTGGCGCGGTTCGTCAAGCTATATATGCATCTAAAGAAGTTGGAATACAAGCCCTAGAAGCATTAGGTGGTCCAGCACCATCAACAACAACACCCTATATTTAGTCAAAAATAATTATATTTTAAGGAGAAAGAAATGCAAGATATTACAAAGAATTTGAAGGTAACAGACAGAATACCATTATTAATTAATGAAATTTATGATACACAACCTATCATTGAAGCAGAACGAGCAGAATTATTAACAGAATCATTTATGCAAACTGAAGATCAACCAATGGTTATGCGTCGTGCGTTAGCACTTAAAAATGTATTAGAAAACATGCCAATTGTTATTCGTGATCATGAGTTAATTGTTGGAAATTTAACTGTAAAATCTCGTAGTTCTCAAGTATTTCCAGAATTTTCATATCATTGGTTAGAAGATGAATTTGATTCATTAGGAACACGAAATGGTGATTCGTTTATCGTTACCGATGATGTTAGAAAACGTCTTGAAAAAATATTACCTTATTGGAATGGTAAAACAGTTAATGAACTAGCAACACAATATATGATGCCTGAATCATTAGAAGCACAAGCATCGAATGTTTTTACTGTTGGAAATTACTATTTTAATGGCGTTGGTCATATTTCAGTTGATTATGCTAAAGTTTTACGGATGGGTTATAAAGGTATTATCGCTGAAGCAGAAGAAGCACTAAAGGATCTAAAACAACTTGATTCAATGTTTGTAAAAAAACAACAATTTTTAAATAGTGTTGTTATTTCTTGCCAAGGAGCAATTAATTTTGCAAATCGTTTTGCAGATTTAGCTGACAAAATGGCAAAAAATGAATCTGATAAAACACGTAAGGCAGAATTAATTCAAATTGGAAAAAATTGCCGTAATGTACCAGAAAATCCAGCTGAAACATTTTATGAAGCTGTACAATCATTTTGGTTTATTCATGCAATGATTCAAATTGAATCTAATGGTCATTCTATTTCACCTACACGTTTTGATCAATATATGTATCCATATTATAAGAAAGATGTAGAAGAAAATGGCCTAGATAATAATTTTGCTCTAGAATTAATTGATTGTACATATATAAAATTAACAGAAATTAATAAAGTACGTGATCAAGTATCGACAAAAGCTTTTGGAGGATATCCATTATTCCAAAATCTCATCGTTGGTGGACAAACACCAGAAGGTTTAGATGCAACAAATGAATTATCATTTATGTGTTTAGAAGCTTGTGCACATACACAAGTATCGCAACCATCAGTATCTATCCGAATTTGGAATTCAACACCAGAAGAATTATCAATTAAAGCTGCCGAAATCACTCGTTTAGGATTAGGTGTTCCAGCGTATTATAATGATGAAGTAATTATTCCAGCATTATTAAGTCGTGGCGTTGCTATAGAAGATGCCAGAGATTATGGTATTATTGGTTGTGTTGAACCACAAAAACCAGGTAAAACTGAAGGATGGCATGATTCAGGATTCTTTAATCTAGTCAAACTTTTTGAAGTAATGATGAACAATGGTCGAAATGATGAAGGCAAACAAATTGGACCTAAAACTGGAGAATTTACAGAATTCAAATCTTTTGAAGAATTACTAGTTGCTTATAAAGCTCAAATGGCATTTTTCGTACAAATGATGGTTAATGCTAATAATAGTGTTGATATTGCACATGCTGAAAGAGCACCATTACCTTACTTATCATCTATGGTTGATGATTGTATTGGAAAAGGACAAACATTGCAAGAAGGCGGGGCTCATTACAACTTCACTGGACCACAAGGTGTTGGAGTTGCAAATGTTGGAGATTCCTTAATGGTAATTAAAAAATTAGTATTTGATGAAAAGAAAATTTCTTTAGTAGATCTTAAAAAAGCTATTGATAGTAACTTTGGTGAAAAAGCACCATCTTCACAATGTACAAACGACGAAGATATGTTAGAAAAAGTAATCATGCAAAAAGTATATGAAATTCTAGCAAAGCAAAATAAAATTTCAGATACAGACATTCCAAAAGCTGGTACAGACGCCTCTATTGGTACGTATAATGATGGCGAATATGTACGACAAATGTTGATTAATCAAGCACCTAAATATGGAAATGATATTCCAGAAGTCGATGCATTAGCAAGAGAAGGTGCTTTAGTTTATTGTAAAGAAGTTGAGAAATATAATAATCCACGTGGTGGTACATTCCATGCAGGATTATATCCCGCATCAATTAATGTATTATTTGGAGCTGTTGCTGGTGCTGGACCAGATGGTCGTAAAGCTGGAACTCCTGTTGCTGATGGTGTTTCACCAAGTGCAGGAATGGATACAAATGGACCAACAGCAGTTATGAACTCCGTTGCCACATTAGATCACAGTATTGCATCAAATGGAACATTGCTTAATCAAAAATTCCATCCCAATGTTGTTGCAGGGGAAGAAGGCATCTATAAATTTATTGATGTTGTAAAAACATATTTTGATCAAAAAGGAATGCATGTACAATTTAATGTTATTACACGAGAAAAACTAGTTGATGCACAGGCTAATCCAGAAAAATATCGTAATTTAGTAGTACGTGTTGCTGGATATAGTGCACAATTTGTATCATTAGATTCAGCAGTTCAAAATGATATTATTAATCGTACTGAACAAACATTTGAAGGTTAATTTAAAATGAGTGAAAGTGTAAATTGGGATGTTGAAGGTTTAGTTTTTGATATTCAGCGCTTTTCTGTTCATGATGGACCAGGAATACGAACCGTTGTTTTTTTAAAAGGTTGTCCATTAACGTGTAAATGGTGTAGTAATCCTGAATCGCAATCAATTCATCCGCAATTAATGTATAATGAAAATGAATGTATTAAATGTGGACGATGTATTGAAGCCTGTCCAACCCATGGATTAGAAGCATATATGAGTGGTGAAAAATCATGGTCTGACCATCCACAACCACCGTGTGGAAAATGTGTAGATGCATGTCCAACAAAAGCATTAACAGTTTCAGGAAAATATATGACAGTTAAAGAAGTTTTTGATGCTGTTGCAAAAGATCAAAAATATTACCGCCGTTCTGGTGGTGGAGTTACTTTATCTGGCGGAGAACCTATGTTGCAAACTGATTTTGCTAGAGAATTATTTAAAGCATGCAAAGAACGTGGATGGAGTACAGCCATTGAAACTACAGCTTTTGCAAGCCCTAGTGGAATGAAAGAAGTCTTTCCATATTTAGATGTAGCATTTTTAGATATTAAATCAATGGATGATGAAATGCACAAAAAAATGACGGGTGTTACAAATAAAGTTGTACAAATTAATGCGAAATTATTAGCAAGAAGTGGCGCAGAGGTAATCGTAAGAGTGCCTGTGATACCAACAATCAATGATAGTGAAAAAAACATTAGCGAAACAGCAGATTTTGTAAAAGATTGTGGAATTAAATCTATGCAATTATTGCCATATCATCGTTTAGGAATAAATAAATACGGTTATATTGGCAGAGAATATCCAATGGATGAAAATATTAAGCCACCATCAGCTCAAAAAATGGCACGCTTAAAAGAGATCATTGTAGAAAAAGGAATAAACAGCTTATAAAAAAAAGTTTTTATAAATATAGGGCCTAGGAAAGTCTATATTCGTTTAATAGTTTTCTTGTTACAGAGACTGTCTAATTCCATATTCCACTTTATTTAAAAAGATTGGAATCGTAATTAAAGGATTCTTAGGTAAAAATTTATTTCAGGGATAGCCGTTAATAATCATCGTTTGATTATTAGCGGCTATCCTGATTTAAAAATAAATGCATGATTGTGAACAAAAATTGAATTAATAAAAAAATCCATAGTAAAGTAAACGGTAGTACAATACATAATAATAAACAGGATAGCTTACATTATGTATTATAGTAATGATACACTATTTATTCGTTAAAATAAACACCGAAATAAAAAGATGTTTAAAAGATGCTTGAAAGGTTGGATTTTATGTTAGGATTTTTAAATTTACTAGAAAAAAAAGCGGTTGAAAGTATGGTGTTATTATGTTCAAAAATAGTTGTACACAAATTCCAAGAAATAAGATAAACTATACACATGAGTAAAAAAAAATTTACTAAATTTAGATAGTTAAAGAAAGGACTTTTTATGAAAGATGATTTAATGGCAAAAATTATGGATGAGGTGAAAATAAAAATGGTATCAATTGAGGATAGTCTTTCTAATGATAATACTTTAATAAATGAAATGGCTAAAGATGAAAATAAAATACCCTGTAGCACTCCTATTAATTGTGGGTTAACTGAATATATAGGAACTGCAATTGGTAACACAATTGGATTTGTAATTGCAAACGTAGACAGAACTTTACATGAAGCAATGAAAATTGATCCTAAATACCGATCAATTGGTATCCTTTCAGCTAGAACTGGCGCTGCTCCACAAGTATTTGCTGCGGATGAAGCTGTAAAAGCTACAAATTCTGAAATTGTTTCTGTTGAATTGTGTAGAGATACTGAAGGTGGCCCTGGTCATGGGTCTTTACTTATTTTTGGTGCAGAAGATGTATCAGATGCTAAACGAGCTGTAGAAATTGCTCTTAATAATTTAAATAAATTTTATGGTGATATTTACGGTAATGCAGCAGGACATGTGGAATTCCAATATACTGCACGTGCAAGCTTTGCATGCAATACTGCTTTTGGTGCTCCAATTGGAAAAGCATTTGGTATCATTGTTGGTGCTCCAGCAGGTATTGGTGTATTAATGTCAGATACTGCTTTAAAAGCTGCTAATATTGAACTTGTTGGTTATGCTTCTCCTGATAATGGTGGAAATAAATTTACTAATGAATCAACAATCTTTTTCTCTGGTGATGCTGGTGCGGTTCGTCAAGCTATATATGCAGCCAAAGAAGTTGGAATACAAGCCCTAGAAGCATTAGGTGGTCAAGCACCATCAACAACAACACCCTATATTTAACCAAAAATAATTATATTCTAAATAGAAAAAATGCAAGATGTTACAAAGAATTTAAAGGTAACAGGCAGGGTACAAAAAAATGACTGGTGTTACTAATAAAGTTAGATAGATTAATGCAAAATTATTAGCAAGAAGTGGTGCAGAGGCAATCCTAAGAGTACCTCTGCTAGCAACAGTCAATAATAGTGAAGAAAACATTATTGACTACTTCAGATTTTGTAAAAGAATATGGAATTAAATCCATGGAATTATTGCCATATCATCGTTTAGGATTAAATAAATACGACTATATTGGTAGAAAATATCCAATGGATGACAATATTAAGCTACTATCAGCTCAAAACATGGCACGCTTAAGTGAGATCATTGTAGAAAGGTTGGATTTTATGTTAGGATTTTCAAATTTACTAGAAAAAAAAGAAGCAGTTGAAAATATTGTATTGATTGAATGGGAAATGTTTCAACAAGTCGATAGCATTGGAGGTAGAGCAACGTGTCAAGATGACTGGAAAACATTTCATATCATGAGGTACAGCCATTATAATGCATGGTCAGATCAGTTAATCAAAAGTTACAAGAATGATTTAGACGTTGCTTTAAAACAAAACAGGAATCTTATTACAGAAAAGTATGCATATATGATGGCAGAAACTTCTCCCGAATATTACCAAAAAGAACTTAAACCTTATTTGCCAGTTATTGACAATGAAACTGAACTTATGATTAAAGAAATTGTTGACTATCTAATTATCTGCGAGAAAGAATTTGCTTCGCGATACCCGAATTTGAGTAAGGCAGGGAGACCAGTTGAATTTGAGAATGGGAATGAAGATTTTACATCAATTAGAACCTATTTAGCAGGAGAAATGAAAACGTATTCAAAAGAAACTTTATCATTTTATCTTCAATATATCAGGAGAAATAAAGCTGCGTTTATAGATACGGTAAGAATAACTAAGGAGACAATGGTGAAAATGTATGGATATTCCTCGCTAAAAGATGCAGAAGAAAAAATGTAGTTTTTAAATGGAAAGGATAAATTCTATGATATCAATGTTTTTTTCAGAGAATGAATTGTTGAAGGAAGAAGAGGGACTTGAAAGTGCGAAAAAGCTCTGGTAATCATAAAACAATTGTTGGGTTGAAACTGAAACAGCTATAAGTTATACTACATTTGATTGGATTTTAGATCCTAAAATAAGAAGCTTATCCGTTATGTATGATGTAAATTAGTATAACTTGCTATTACAACCTAGATTTAAAATTAGACTGAAAATTTATTATGAAATTTTCAGTCTATGTTTTTTTTGAAATAATATCGTTATGCTTTGATTGCCCAACGTAATTTTGCAGAACGTGCACGGCCATTTGTGTTACATTCTTCTTTCGATGGCCGAATAGGGCTAGACGCAATTTCAGAATAGATCCCTTCTCGGAAAAAACGCTTAAACGATTTTTTAACGAGGCGATCTTCACCTGAATGAAATGAAAGAATTGCGACGCGTCCACCTTTTTCAAGAGTGTTTGGTATCTTTTCTAAGAAATCATAGAGGACTTCAAATTCTTCATTAACATCAATTCGCAATGCTTGAAAACAGCGTTGACAGGCTTTTTTAATTGCAGCGTTACTATTATAGTTTGGAATAGATTGAAGTGAGTTTTCAATAATTTCTTTAAGTTGTGTCGTTGTTGTGATTGGAATGCCATTGTCTTGATAGGTAATAATGCCTTGAGCAATGGCTTTAGCATTGGGTTCATCGGCGTTTTCAATTAACATGCCTTCTAATTCTTCTACTGAAATTGTTGTTAGGCGTTTCGCAGCAGAAATACCTTTTTGAGGATTGAGTCGTAGATCCAAAGGACCGTCATTTTTAAATGAAAAGCCTCTTTCAGGATTATCAATTTGCATTGACGAAACCCCTAAATCTGCTAATACAAAATTCAAGGGACCTGATTCTAGGATAATTTGATCGATCTCTGAAAAATTCATTTGTTTGATTGTTAAAATATCTGGTCCGTAACCTAGGCTTTCTAACCTTTTTGTGGTCCGTGGTAATTCGATAGCATCAACATCGGTTGCGTATAAGTGGCCTTTTGAATCCAAACATTTTAAAATTTCTAAGGTATGCCCCCCATAACCTAAAGTTGCATCTAATCCTGTTTGTCCAGGCATAACCTTCAAAAATTCTAATATTTCTTCAACACATATTGAGCGGTGCATTCCAGCAGGGGTACTGCCCTTTTGAATAACTTTTGCTACAGTATCAGCATATTTTTCGGGTTGCAGTTCTTTATATTTTTCTTTATATGTTTTGGGATGGGTTCCTTTATACCGTGGTCGTCGTTTGTGTTTTAGTTCTTGATTATCCATGTTATCCATGACATAACCCTAGAAATTGAGTAGTGATCAAGGGCGTAGTTGATTGTATGTTGATATTTAAAGTTGTTATCATTTAATTCCACCTTTTTTTAATTTTTGTAATAATCTAATAAATCCTATGATATCAAATTCAATTCATAAAAGCAACTCTACAAAAACGATTGATCCTATTGATGAAAATATAAATAGAGAAATTGTGATTATTTTAATTGTGTGAAGTAGAAAGAAAGAGCTGCTAGTAAATGGAATTTAACCATTATTTTAATCTCTAAAAGAGCCATTCCTTAGCATGCTAAGGAATGGCTCTTTTAAAATTAAAAAAATATAATTAGCAAAGCATTAAATTATTATTTAGGTTGCTTTAATGCAATAATATTTTAAGAATAAAATTGTTTTTGAATGTGACCTAAAAAAAATGTTGTTGTTTTATATTAAGGTTGTTTCATTTTTCCTTTTGTGTGTTTCGAAACGCATTGGGTGTTATTCCAAGCTTTTGTTTAAAGAGTCGCCTAAACGAATTGGGTTCATTATAACCGCAAATATAAGCGATATTCTCAATCGTATTAGTTGTGGTTGATAATAAAAATTTTGCTTTATCTAAGCGATAAAGATTCACGTAATCAATATATTTAATTCCCTCAATTTTACGAAATGTGCGACTGAGATAAGAAGGACTTATAAACATTTCTTTGGCGATGCTTTCTAAAGAGATGGATTTTTCTTCATTAATATACTGGTTGATTAATTTTTTCACTTGAATGATTCGATCTCTTGACAAATCATGAGTATCTTTATTAATGGTACAGTTACAATCTTTTATAAAACTATACAACAAATGTTTTAATTCAGTTTTTGTTTTTATTTTTGTGATTTCCAACATAAAATTATTATACAAAATTATTAAGGTTTCATTAATATCTTTATTATAGATATTAATCAGATAATAATAAAATTCAGTGCTGAGTTTTTGACATTTACTTATAATTTTTGGGAAATGATCATTTTCTTTAATAAAGTAATGATGCCACATCTCATTAAAGTGTTTTTCCAATTCTGTTGAAGAAGCATTCAAACATTCTGCAAATATTTTTTCATAGGGAATAGTATGTGAAGGATTTATGTGAGTCGATTCTTTTTGATCAATGTTAACTTTTATTTTTTCGACAATCCGTATGATTCGTTTGCGATCAATAGGAGCTGGCAAAAAAGAATAAGCTCCAAAATCAATTGCTGATTGAAACAAATTATACTGATCGAAAAGAGAAAAACAAATGAGGTAATTTGAGGGATGAACTTCTTTGATTAATTTTACAATATCAACATGAAACGCATTCGCTTCAGGTTTGATTTCCAAAAATACAAGTTCAGGTTTTGTTTCTTCTATCGTTGCTAATCCAGAATCATCAGAAAAAGCTTGACCATTATAGTGGATATTTGGATTATATTTGAATAAATGATCAAAGACTTTTCCATCCATTGGATTGGAACTAATAACAAAATAATTCATCATAATATCTACTCCTTTTAAAACAATCTATTTGAGATTAATTGGTAAAGAAATCACGAGTTCGCCATTATTATTTTCTGTTTTTATAATGTTAATATCATATGTTTCATTGTAAAAGGCTGATAGCATACGCAATAGATTATTAATTGTTAAACAGGCAGTTCGAGAGAAAAGCTTGTTTAAGACATTTTTATTTTTTGTTTCTTTTATATTAACAATTGGTAATTTTACATGATTACACGATAAGCCTAGATTCAGTTTATTATCAATCATAGTAGCAGAAATCGTGATAATGCTAGAAATACCGATTTTATCGATATTTATATAAAAAAGATGTTCTATCACAGATTGGATCAATGTTATTGGAATTATTTTTTTTGCACAGTCGTTATTTATTTGCTCTTCAATCGTTACTTGAAAATGACGCGATAAATTTTTTATAGTAATGTAGTTTTGTATGTAATCGATTTCTTCTTCAAGAGGTACAAGTGATTCTTTGCGATAAAGAGTACGCCTTAAAAGTGATGAAATTGAAAAGATGATATCTGCTGTATCCGTTGCTTCTTCAATAATTGCTTCTTGATATATCGAATTAAAACTTTCAATAAGAAAGGTTATGGGTAATTGATTTTCAAGAAGATTAAGTTTTAGTTTTGCTACATTTGCTTTTGTCTCGGCTGTTTCTTTCTTTTCTTCTAACAGACGAATTTCTTGTTCTTTATAATTTTCATTCATAATGTTTTGATAACCCATCACAGATATTAATTGTGCAATAATTTTCAATAGTTTGGTATTCGTTGTAATTTCTTTCAAAGAAAGGATTGGAATTCCTTCTTGATGCATATCAGTGTAGTGGAAATTATTAGTACCTTTAACGATATTGGGTAAATAATCCGAAATTTTTGGCACTTTTTTGAGATCCTCTTCTTTTAAAATAACTTGGCCTGTCATAATTTGCCCAACACAGGTATTTTCTACAAAAATTGGAACTGCACAGTCGATTAATCCACAGTGACATTGATAAATATAGGGTTCTCTTGTAATGGAGGCTGTCAATCCAGCATACGCATCGGACTGAATACAGTGCTGTTCTAATTCTGGAACCTTTCGGATTAATTTGCAAATGGGATTAAAGTGATCCATAGCAATTGTACGCCCTTGTGAGTCAGCAATACATGAAGCCATGCCTGTCGCTTCATAATATTGTTGTAAAAGGTCTTCTAAAATATCAATTGAGATCAAATCGTTTAAATGAATAATATGCATATAAATGTCCTTTCCACCTTAAAACTTTTTCCTTTAAAGATACATTACTAAAAATGAATACTGTTAACGACTACAATATACCATTATCTATTTTTAGTGTCAATTTAAAACATTTAATTAGTCAAAAAATGTAAGGTTATATACAAAAAAGGATAGTTTGATTAGAAATATTAGAATTTTAATAAGACAAGAAACGTATAAAAATGGACAATAATAACGATTACATACTGTTAGAAATAAAGGTAGTATGGATAGTATTACAAGTACCATAAGTACTAAATTCGTAATGATGAAATAAGCGAGGTGAGAAGATGGAAAGAGGTAAAGCAGTGGCTATTGTAGAATGTAACGGTTTACCAACAGCGATTGCTTTTTTAGATACTGCTCTTAAATCGGCAAATGTTAAGCTGCTCGGGATGGAATTGGTTAAAGGTGAAGGGAAGGTTGATATTAAGTTAATGGGAAATATTGGTGCTGTAAAAGCGGCTACCGATGCTGGAATCATTACGGCTAATAGGATTGGTGGAGTTTCAGGAAAAGTAATTATTCCACGTCCTCATGATAATATCGATTGTCTACTTAAAAATGACTTTGTTATGCATCCTTTGAAAAGAAAAAAAGTTAACGGTTGTAATTTACAATCGCGTTTTCTAAATCAAGAAACTGAAATGGATAATAAAGTAGAAATAGAAGAGTCATGTAAAACTGATTTGAGTTTATCGATTGATTATGAAAAGGCAAAAAATAAAAGAGAAGGTATTGCAGAAAGTAGTGTTTTATCCAAATGTGATGAAAGGGCAGAAAATCAAAAAGAAGTCATTGAAGACAATAGTGTCTCACCTAAAATTGATGAAGATGAAAAAAAATTGGAAATCGACTACACATGTAATTTGTGCAAAGATCCAAAGTGTACAAGGGTCAAAGGAAAACCCCATGTAGAGTGTATTCACTATAACGAAGACAGGTAATAATAATGGAAAAAGAATTAATTAGTAGCATAGTAAACGAAGTATTAAGACAATTGGCATTAAAGGATAAAGAAAAAAATAGTCAAATAATTAATAAAAATAGCGAATCAATGAGGAGAGGTAAAAATAATATGAGTAAAATTCTTGTTTTGAATTTTGGATCAACTTCCTCAAAAATTTCGATTTTTAACGATGAGGTTGAAATCAAAAAAACATCGATACCACATGATACAGAAACGCTTAGCCAATTTAATAGTGTTATTGGTCAACGCGATTTTCGTAAACGCGTTGTTCTAGACTGGCTAAAAAGCGTTAATGAACCAATGGAATCGTTTGATGCCATTGCTCCAAGAGGCGGGAATGTCCATCCCATTGCAAGTGGAACGTATGAGGTTAATCAGGATATGGTTGATGATTTAGAAAGTGGTCAATTTGGTACCCATGCGAGTGCTTTAGCAAGTATTATTGGTTTTGAATTATATCGTAGTTATGGTGTTCCTGCTTATACAACAGACCCAATTGTTGTTGATGAAAAAATACCGGAAGCACGTCTTTCTGGACACAAAATTTTAAAAAGAACTGCCAATATGCATGTGCTTAATCATAAAGCAACGGCAAGACTTGCTGCCGCGCAACTAGGAAAACCCTATGAGAAATGTAATTTTATTGTTGCTCATATGGGTGGTGGGATTACAATTGGTGCACATTTTAATGGAAAAATAATGGATGCCAATAATGGGTTTGATAGTGATGGACCTTTTTCACCTGAACGTTCAGGTAGTTTACCTGTTGGTGATTTGGTTCGACTATGTTTTTCTGGTGAATATAGTGAGATGCAAATCCTACGCATGATTAATGGGGAAGGAGGCGTGAAATCATATTTGGGTGAAGTGGATATGCGAATAATTGAGACAAGAATCGCTCAAGGGGATCAATATGCAAATTTAGTTTACAATGCAATGGCATATCAAGTTGCAAAAGAAATTGGTGCTTATTCGGTTGTGAGTAAAGAAAAATTGGATGCCATTGTTTTAACCGGTGGTTTAGCTTTTTCAGAAAAATTCACCTCACAAATTATGTCATATATTGGTTTTTTAGCACCCGTATTAATATTCCCAGGTGAAAATGAAGCATTGGCATTAGCAAAAGGTGCGTTAGGCGTTCTTAATCATGAAATTACTGCGCAAATTTATAGAAAATAGGAATAGGAGGACAGGTTATGGCGAATAACAGAACTGGAAAAATCATTAATATCCAACGTTTCACTATTCATGATGGACCTGGAATACGAACAGAAGTATTTTTAAAAGGATGTCCCTTGTATTGTATTTGGTGTAGTAATCCAGAAAGTAGACATCCCTACTCTGAAGTTGGAGTAACTAAATCAAAATGTATTGGCGCAACACAGTGTGGTAAATGCCTTGAAGTTTGTAAGCTCGATGCATTGGTGTTTTCAGGTGATAAAATTGTGCGCATTGATCGAGAAAAATGCAAAAATTGTTTAGCATGTGCAAACGCTTGTGTTAATGATACGTTAAAAGTTTTTGGTGTGGATAAAACAGTGGATGAATTGATGGAAATTATCCGAGTTGATCGAAGATATTTTGATCGAACCGGAGGGGGCGTTACATTCTCTGGAGGAGATCCTCTAACCCAATGGGAATATGTTCGTGATGTATTATCACAATGTAAACGTATTAATATTAATACGTGCGTGGAATCAGAACTTTTTTGTAAGAAAGAAATTTTAGATGAGATTATTCCAGTAACAGACTTGTTTATTTCAGATATTAAGCATATGGATAGTGAGCAACATCGTCAAATTACCAATGTTGGAAATGAAATCATTCTAGAGAATCTCAAATATCTTGTCAGTAAGAATATTCCCCTTGTTTTACGCATTCCAATTGTTACGGGTTACAACGATAGTATTGAAAACATCCGAAAAACAGGCGAATTTATTCAAAAGGAACTCCACAATAAGATTATACAATTGCAGTTATTGCCATTTAGACCTCTAGGTGAAGATAAATATGAAGCACTTGGTCTTTCATATCCAATGAAAGATACACCAAGTAATCGGGAAAGTTTTACACCACAGTTAAAAAGAATTGAAGAAGAATTACAAAAATATGGTGTACCTGCAGTATTAGGAGCGATGAAATTATCAGAAAAAATGAAGAAATAGGAGGAGCAATAATATGACAACAACGATTGATAATTCAGACATGAAAATGATTGCTCAAGTGATTGTCGAAAAAATATTTAAAGAAGATAATAATGATCATTCAGAAAAGATGAAGAAAGATTTACTGAACATACCTATTGGTGTTTCGAATAGACATGTCCATTTATGTCAAAAGGATATGGATATATTATTTGGGGAAGGAAGTGAATTAACAATTTATCGTGAGTTATCACAAAAAGGCTATTTTGCTGCCAAAGAAACTGTGACACTTGCTGGTCCAAAAGGTGCATTAAATAAAGTGCGTTTATTAGGTCCCTTAAGAAATAATACTCAGATTGAATTATTGGCTTCTGATCGATTTGCTCTTGGCATTGAACCACCTGTTAGAGAGTCAGGAACCCAAGCTCTAGCACCGACAATTACACTTGTTGGCCCGAAAGGAACAGTCATTAATCATATGGGTGGAATGGTGGCATGGCGACATATTCATATGAATGCCCAAGAAGCTAAACTTCTTGATTTAAACGATGGCGATTATATCAAAGTTAAAACGCAAGGAGAACGTGAGATCATTTTTTCAAATGTTAAGGTGCGTATTGGCGAAGCATTTAGGACTGAACTACATTTAGATTCTGATGAAGCCAATGCAGCGGGAATAAAAAATGGAGAAAACGTAAAAATTATTTTATAAAGTAAGAAGGATAAAAAAATGAAACATTATTTTTCCTCTGAATCGGTAACAGAAGGCCATCCTGATAAAATGTGTGATTTGATATCTGATGCGATATTGGATGAAATATTAAAAAAAGATTCAAATGCGCGCGTTGCATGTGAAACAACAGCTTCACCGGGTTTAATTCACGTAATGGGTGAAATCACAGTCAATACTTATATTGACATTGAAAAAATTGTACGTAATACTGTTAGAAAAATCGGATATGTTGGTAAAACAAGTGGTTTTGATGCGGACCAATGTGCAGTAATTATATCAGTTAATGCTCAATCCCCTGATATTGCCTTAGGTGTCAATCATTCCTTAGAATCAAAAGATAGGATTATATCTGATGAAACAGCTATTGGAGCAGGTGACCAAGGAATGATGTTTGGTTATGCTTGTGATGAAACTAAAGAATTTATGCCAATGGCGATTGTACTTGCGCATCGACTTACCCATCGATTGGCTTCGGTAAGAAAAAATAAAATACTTAATTATCTTTGTCCTGATGGCAAGTCTCAAGTCACAATTGAATATGATGGCGATCAACCCGTACGTGTTGATACTGTTTTAATCGCGGCACAACATCAATCTGGTATTAGTCAAGGTCGGATTAAGCGCGATATTATTAAGCATGTTATAAAATCTGAAATTCCTGAACATTTACTAGATGATGATACAAAGTTTTTAGTCAATACAACTGGTCGATTTGTTGTTGGAGGACCAACAGGAGATGTTGGTCTAACGGGTAGAAAAATTATTGTAGATACCTATGGTGGCTATGCCAAACATGGTGGCGGTGCTTTTTCAGGAAAAGATCCTACAAAAGTTGATCGAACTGGTAGCTATGCAATGCGCTATCTTGCTAAAAATATTGTTGCATCAGGTGTAGCAAGAAAATGTGAAATTCAGGTTTCCTATGCTATTGGTCTTTCAAACCCCATTTCAATGTGGATTAATACCTATGGTACAGGAAAAAAATCGCAACAGGAATTAGAAGAAATCATTCGAGCAAATATTGATTTGAGTCCAGGAGCATTGATCGATCGCTTTAATATGAAACGACCAATTTATAAACAGGTAGCAGCATATGGACACTTTGGCCGACCCGAGTTGGATCTTCCATGGGAAAAACTAGATTGTGTTCATTTGTTTAAATAATAAGTTAAGTTAAAAATAAGGAAAAGGAAGTGGTTCATTAGAAAAAACTATAACAAAAAATGATTGGTTGTTGATATCGGATAGAACAAAAGATGAATTGTTCTAAGCAATTTTAGAGCTCATTTGTAATCGATTAAAAAAGTATGATATGAATATGTTTAATACACAATATTTAAAATTCAAGGAGGTTTTATTATGGAAATGTCAAAGAAACAAGTTGAATTATTAGTGGAACAGGTTATGAGTCAGATGGGGAATCATTCAAGTACAAATAAAAGTGCGAGTTCGAATAGTCAGTTTAATGAAGTTTTAGGTGAAGGTGGTTGTGAACCATTTGATAAAGAATATGGTATGATGAATTTTGGTGATCCTACTAAAACAAATCCAAGTCCATATGATCGAACAAACCGACTTCTTCATCGAGTCTGTGGCATTACTGAAGCAGCTGATGCAGAAAGAGCACTATTATACACCGAAGCACATAAGATGTTTGGAGGAAATGGTGGTTCTCAAATTATAACCAATGCTAAAATTTTAGCTTATATGCTTGAAAATATTTCAATTAAAGTTTATGATGATGAATTAATTGTTGGTGAAATGGGTGCGCCAGCGCGTTGTTCACCATTTTTCCCAGAATTCTCATTTGACTGGATTGTAGAAGAATTAAATAATTCCCCATGGTATAACAGAAAAACAGACATATTTGCATGTTCTGATCAAACCAAAGCCGATTTGTTAAGTATTGCTGATTATTGGGAAGGTAAAAACCTGAAAGATCATGTCGTTAATAATTATTTAACACAAGAAGAAATAAAAGGATCATCATTAGGTGGCCGTCCTGTATTTATGCCAAATTTATATGTTTATGGTGGTGTTGGTCATACGTGTCTTGATTATGAAACAATATTAAATGAAGGCTTCTCTGGATTAAAACGCATGATTATTGAACAACTCGAAGCAATTGAAGACTTCACAACTCCAGCAAATCTTAAAAAACGTGAATTTTTTACCGCAACACTCATTAGTTTAGAAGCAGCATCAAATTTCTTTAGACGATACGCTGCATGTGCACGAGATAAAGCTGCTACAGAAACAAATCCAGAAGAAAAGAAAATTTTAGAACAGATTGCTGAAAACTGTGACTGGGTCTCAGAAAATAAACCAAAAGGATATTGGGACGCTCTTCAGTTATATCACTTAACTTCAAATATTGTAATGATTGAAAGTAATGGCCATTCCATTACATATGCTGGGTTTGATCGTGTTTTATATCCTTTCTACGAAAGTGATATGAAAGCAGGTAAAATCACAAAATCATTTGTAGCACAATGTATGGAAGCTTTCTACATTAAAATTCATGAATTACGTAAATTGCGTGATGAAGAAACAGCGACTTTAAATAGTGAAGTTGGAATTGGTGGACCGTGTCTTGTTGTTGGTGGACAGAATGCAGATGGTTCAGATTTAACGAATGATCTTACCTATTTAGCTATTGAAGCTCATAATCATACGTGTTTACCTGATCCTTGGTTTGCATGTCAATGGAATGATGCCGCACCTTGGGAAATTAAAGTTAAAATGGCGGAAGCAATTAAAATTGGAACTGGTCAACCAAAACTATTCAATCTTGAAGGAATTATCCCAACTGAATTATCTAAAGGTATTACATTAGAAGATGCACGAACCTGTACAATGGTTGGCTGTGTTGAACTTGATGTTCCAGGTAAAGAATATGGTGCTCATGATTTATGTTACTATAGTATGCCAAAAGCAATGGAATTAGCATTAAATAATGGCCAGTGTATTGATTGTAGTCCAAATTGTCCACGCTATAGCATTTGTGTTGGAGCAGGCAAAACTTTAGGACCACATACTGGTAGTTTAGCAACAGCAAAAAATATTGACGAAGTAAAAGAATCCTATCGAAAACAAATGAAATATTGGTGTGACCGTATGGTTAGCTGTATGAATGGGGTTGAAGAAGCACATAAAGATCTTAAACCATTACCATTATTATCAGGTATGAACAAATGTGCTATTGAAAATGGATTAGATCTTACCGCTGGTGGAGCAAAATATAATTTCTCTGGACCTCAAGGTGTTGGACCAGCGACTGTTGGTGATTCTCTTATTAATATCCAAAAAATTGTATTTGAAGATAAAAAACTAACAGGAGAACAATTCTTGGATTGTTTACGAAAAGACTGGGAAGGTTATGAAGAAATTTATCAACTCGCTAACAGTGATCGTATTCCTCATTTTGGTAATGATATTGATGAAGCCGATGATTATGCGGTTTTTGCAAGTGAATGTTATTTTGATTATATTAATGGTCGTGAAAATGTCAGAGGTGGTACCTATGCAGCAGGGTTATATAGTGTATCCGCAAATGTAGGTATTGGTATGATTCAAGCTGCTACACCTGATGGAAGAAAAGCGCATGAAGCTGTTTCAAATTGTATTGGAGCTGTAAATACAGCGGCTGGCAACCATGATCTTAATGGTCCAACAGCAATGGCGAATTCTGCAGCTAAATACGATCATCAAAAAGCTGGTAATGGGACATTGTTAAATGTTCGGTTTACACCAAACAGTGTTGCAGGCAAAGAAGGTACAACTAATATGATCGAGTTTATTCATTCATATTTCCATCAAAATCCACAACATATTCAATTTAATATTCAAAACACAGAAACATTGAAGGATGCTCAAGTGAATCCTGAAAATTATAAAGGTCTTCTCGTTCGAGTTGCAGGGTATAGTGCATACTTTACGCGATTAAGTCCAGCGTTGCAAAATGATTTAATTAATCGAAATGCATTCGATGAAATCTAAGCGATAACTTAAAAAATAGTCGGTGGTGTAATAATCAACCGTGTTTACACCATCGATCTTATTCTATGTTCAGAAGGGGTGAAAATTATGACAAACGAAGCATTAGGTATGATTGAAACAAAGGGCTTAGTTGCAGCAATTGAGGCAGCTGATGCAATGGTTAAGTCAGCAAATGTATCATTAATGGGCTACGAAAAAATCGGTTCAGGTTTAGTCACTATAATGGTTCGTGGGGATGTTGGCGCAGTTAAAGCAGCAGTTGATGCTGGTGCAGCGGCAGCAGATAAGGTAGGTCAAGTTGTTTCAGTACATGTTATTCCAAGACCACACGGTGATGTGGAAAAAATTTTGCCAAATCTATAATAAATATAATTGCGGAGGTATAAATTAATGAAAGATGATTTAATGAACAAATTGACGGAAGAAGTTATGAAAAAAATGGGCGAAGTTGAAGAAACAGGTACTGTGGCAGCGGCTACAGGAGTATGTGGATTAACTGAGTATGTAGGAACTGCAATTGGTAACACAATTGGGTTTGTAATTGCAAACGTAGACAAGTCTTTACATGAAGCAATGAAGATTGATCCTAAATACCGATCAATTGGTATCTTGTCAGCTAGAACTGGCGCTGGTCCACAGGTCTTTTCTGCTGATGAAGCTGTAAAAGCGACTAATTGTGAAGTTGTTTCTTGCGAAATGTGTAGAGATACTGAAGGTGGCGCTGGTCATGGTTCTTTAATTATTTTTGGTGCAGAAGATGTATCAGATGCTAAACGAGCTGTAGAAGTTGCACTTAATGATTTAAATAGAACATTTGGTGATGTTTACGGTAATGCAGCAGGACATTTGGAATTCCAATATACTGCACGTGCAAGTTTTGCTTGTAACGTTGTATTAGGCGCTCCAATTGGAAAAGCTTTTGGTATCATTGTTGGTGCTCCAGCTGGTATTGGTGTATTAATGGCAGATGCTGCTTTAAAAGCTGCAAATATTGAACTGGTTGGTTATGCTTCGCCTGATAATGGTGGAACTAAATATACAAACGAATCAATGGTCTTTGTTTCTGGTGATGCTGGTGCAGTTCGTCAGGCTATATATGCAGCTAGAGAAGTTGGTAAACAAGCTCTTGAAGCTCTTGGTGGTCCATGTCCATCGTCTACAACTCCTTATATTTAAGTAGCTGTTAGTTAGTTTTCTAAGAAAGAAGGAGGAATAATCACTAGGAAGTCAGAAATATTTGAAGTTTTAGTGGTTCGTCCTGTTAAAAAGGACTATGATTATAATTTCAGGTGATTCAGGTGCTGTTAAACAAACTATTATGGTTTGTTGTTAAGTTAGTTTAGAATTATTAGAAACCTTGGGAAGAAAACTTGATCAAGGTGGCAAATCATATATTTTACAATCATATATTTTACAATCATAAATAGAAAGTTTTGAGGTATAACTATGTTTTCATCTAAAAATGCTGACAATGAATATGCGCATGCTGTTATCGATGCTTTATTAAGTCAGTCAAAGGGCTATTCAAAATTAGACAGCGATAAGTTAATAATAAATGATGATTTATCATTTAATGCTGCGGCTTGCCTAAGAGATCGTGATCAGGCGGAAAATCAAACAACATCAGGCTTATTTGATACCGTTGATGATGCGGTTGAAGCAGCAATCCAAGGGCAAAAAGAATTGGTGAAATGTTCTTTAGCAAAGCGTGACGAGATAATTAATGCGATACGGAAAAAAATCAGAGAAAATGTTGATGCTCTAGTGACTATGGAACTTAAAGAAACAGGTTATGGTCGTTATGAAGATAAAGTTATAAAACATCTTCTTACAATTGATAAAACACCGGGAGTTGAGGATATTAAACCCGAAGTTTATACTGGGGATGATGGATTAACTTTAATTGAAAAAAGAGCTTATGGGGTTGCATGTTGTGTTTTACCATCAACTGCACCATCCTGTACACCAATTCACAATGGCATTTGTATGATTGCAGCAGGAAATAGTGTTGTTTTTAGTCCCCATCCTGGCGGAAAAAACACAACCTATGCGGTATTAAAATTAATGAATGAAGCAATAAAAGAAGTTGGTGGTCCGCCAAATATATTTGTCTCTGTAAAAGAAGCAACAATTGAAAAAGCAAATGAAATGATGCACCACCCAAAAATTGATTTATTGGTTGCCACTGGTGGACCTGGAGTTGTTCATGCTATTTTATCTTCAGGAAAGAAAGCCATTGGAGCTGGACCTGGTAATCCACCAGTCTTTGTTGATGAAACAGCAGATATTCCAAAAGCAGCAAAAGATATTATTGCTGGGAATAGTTTTGAGAATTGCATACAATGTAATGGAGAAAAAGAATGTTTGGTTGTCAATAGTGTTGCAAATTTATTAATTGGTGAAATGCAAAATAATGGAGCCTATCTTATAAAAGATCAACCAACAATTAAAAAATTAACTGATTTAGTCACAACAGAAAAAGGTGGTGTGAATCGGAATTATATTGGTAAAGATGCTCAAATTATACTAAAAGACATTGGAATTTCAGTTGGTCCTGAAATTAAAACCATTATTTATGAAGTTCCTTCGGATCATATTACGGTGATGGAAGAATATTTGATGCCATTATTACCAATTGTTCGCGTTGAAAATGTTGATGAAGGCATTGAGAAAGCGGTTCTTATTGAAGGGCGTAGACGACATAGTGCTGTACTTCATTCTCGCGATGTCCATACAATTACTGAATATGCAAAAGCAATTCAAACAACAATTCTTGTTAAAAATGGACCATCATATAGTGGGGTAGGTTTTGGTGGGGAAGGCTATGCAACCATGACAATAGCAGGTCCTACGGGAGAAGGTTTAACGCGACCAAAATCATTTACACGAGAAACGCGATGTGCTTTAATTCGAGAATTCAATGTAAGAAGTGGCAGTTAATAGTTGATTTTAAAAAGTTGAAAGGATAAGGTTATGACTAACCAAGCATTAGGAATGCTTGAAATACATCGCCTAATTCCATCAATTGAAGCTGTCGATGCAATGGCAAAGGTTGCCAATGTTCAAATAATTGGAATGGAAAATTTTTGATCAGGGTTAGTAATAATCATGGTTAGAGGTGATGTTGGAGCTGTTAAGGCAGCTGTTGACGCAGGGTCTGCTGTAGCGGTTAAGGTCGGTTATATCTATACATATTATACTACGACCTCATTTCAGATGTTGAAAAAATTTTACCAGTAGAAAAAACGAAGGAATAACAGAATAACCATACTTTAATATGATATAATGATGGACTATTATAATTATCTGATTTTTAGGTATATAATAGTCCTTGTATTGTTTAGGATAAAAACTAAATTTGAAAAATTAGAATATATTCGTTAAACTAAGAACATATTGTAATTTAATAAAAATAGCGTTACATAGTGAAAGAGAGGACATATCATGCTTTGCACTCAAAATATAACCAATTATCAAGATCATAATAACTGGATGTTTTGTCCCAATGATCCAACGTTGCCGGTTGATATATTTTATTTATATCCAACCGCTTATTTCAACACTCCTAGTGAATCGTCAATTTGTTCGGTTACCCATGAAGGTATGCGCCAAAGAGCACAAGAAAATGTTGCCAATAAAGGCTCCGCCTTTGAAACCGTTGGTAATTATTTTGTACCATATTATCGACAAGCCAGTCTTGAATATATTGTTAATCAAAAAGATAATGATCTTACTGAGTTTATTGATGGTCCTGTAACCGATATTATCGAGGCATTTAACTATTATATGAAGAATTTCAACAATGGACGACCTTTTATTTTAGCAGGTCATTCTCAAGGATCCATTTTAATTGCTATTCTTTTGGCTTCTTCTTTCAAACAGCATCCAGACTATTTGAAATCCATGGTTGCTGCTTATATCATTGGTTATGGCATAACTCAGCAGTATTTAATGACAAACCCCCATTTATCTTTTGCAAAGGGAGAAAAAGATATTGGTGTTATTATTTCTTATAACACAGAATCGCCCGGTATGATGGTGAAAAACATTACGGTACCCCCAGATACGGTTACAATAAATCCAATATCATGGAAACGCGACACGATTAAAATAATATCTGATTTAAGTTTGGGTTCGCATATTGTTGTTCGAGACAAAGATGGTGATTTAGATGATATCCTTGATGTTCCACATTATGCGGATGCTCAAATTGATAAAAATCGTGGTGTTGTCATTTGTAGTACTGCTAATCCTGAATATTTTAGAATTAATGGTGGCGAGAAATATTTTCCACTTGGAATATTACATAATGGGGACTATTCACTTTATTATTATGATTTAAGAAAAAATGCACAGTTACGAGCAAATGCGTTTTTAGAAAAAAGATCTTGATTAAAAAGAATTTTTGAGAAGTAAAGATTTTTGAGAAGTAAAGATTTTTGAGAAATAAGGATTAAGGTTAAATAATCATTGATTATTTAATCTTAATCCTATTTATATAAGAAAATGTATTGACCAAATTTTATAAAAAAATATGTTGCTTTATATTTTATTTACTCTTCCAATTTTCAATATTTAAAATAGTTGCTTCGGTAAGTGTGATAATCTCATCCTTAGTAACCCCTGGAGCTAATTCATCTAAAATAAGACCTTCTTTTGTAACACTAAAAACGGCTTTATCGGTAATGATTAAATCGACAACATTCGCACCCGTAATAGGCAAGGTACATTCTTTCTTTACTTTTGAATGGCCATATTTATCGGTATGTAAAAAAGCAGCAATAACACGTTTACAACCATATAAGAGATCCATAGCGCCGCCCATACCACTTAAATATTTACCAGGAATTTTCCAATTCGCAATACTTCCGTGTTCATCAACCTCTAAGGCACCAAGAACAGTCATATCGATATGACCACCACGAATCATAGCAAAGGAGTCGTTAATATTAAACACAGAAGCTCCAGGAAGTAAGGTAATAGGTTCTGTTCCAGCATTTGATAAATCAGGATTACTCATGCCACGTTGGGGTTGTGACCCAAAAAGCAAGGCTCCATTTTCAGATTGAAGAAATACTTCAACTCCATCAGGAACATAGTTCGCTGACAATGTTGGAATACCAATTCCTAGATTGACATACATCCCATTTTCAAATTCTTTTCCAACACGTTTTGCAATATAATCTTTAGACATTTTTTTTACTTCCTATAACTTATTTGTGGCAATCCACAAGTTCTCATAAATTTCCTGGCGTTCTTTAGTAGTATGACCTTGAACAATGTAATCAACGTATATTCCAGGGGTTCCAACCTGTTCAGGGGGAATATCACCAACCTCTACAATTTCATCAACTTCTGCAATTACAATATCACCAGCAGTTGCCATAACAGGGTTTGTATTATTGATTCCTTTGTATTGAAGATTTCCTAAAGGATCAGCCCGAAAAGCTTTTACAATTGCAAAATTGCTATGGAGGGGTTTATATAAAAGAAAAGGTTCATTATCAACATATATTTTTTCAGCATTTTCTTCAACCTCTGTCCCTAAACCTACTGGTGTAACAACAGCACCTAAACCAGCTCCAGCAACACGAATACGCTCTACAAACGTTCCCATAGGCATTAAATCCATTTCAATTTCGTTATTGATGAACTGTTTAATAAGATTGGGGTCTGTTCCCACATGAGAACAGATTATTTTGCAAACTTGTTTATTTAAAATCAATTTTCCAATATCCACACCACCACCTCGATATCCCGCGCCAACGCTAATAAGCGTGAGATTAGAACTGCCGCTTTTAGCTATTTGATCGATCATTTTTAGAGGAGCGGCAGCCCCTGAGAATCCGCCAATCATAATGGATGAACCATTCTTGATCATATTTGCGGCTTCATTAATC
>LGOV01025099.1_pt3 | contig 24301 bp, 23 predicted proteins | sample 469881 | NCBI WGS metagenome assembly LGOV01 (sample SAMN03857199, study PRJNA290197) | marine sediment metagenome | biome: marine cold seep biome; feature: cold seep; material: marine sediment; isolation source: sample #5579, elevator 3A push core 41 containing 12 cm of sediment... ...
AGAGCAGCATAACATACTGGTGAATCTTTTATATCGTCATTATATTTTACAACATATGGCAAATCAACACTGCCATCAAGCCATGTAGGTACCATTACTGATGCTAAAGGGAAGCCAACATTAGACCACATAGTGGCAAGATTAGGGTTTTCACCTTCTTTAACACCTTGTACAACAACCGATGATGCTGAACCTGTACGTGGAATATAGTCTTGTAAGATTTCGTATTTAGGTGTGTTTTCAGGAATATCACCATATATTTTATATAAGTCTCTTTTTGTAAGTGAATTGTAAAGACCTTTAGTCATTTCTTGCTCAATATCTTTTGGAGTTAATCCAACAGTAGACTGTTTTTGATAGAAAACCTCATTAACTGCATTATATCTTATATATCCACTACTCTCTTTTCCTAAATCGCCTGTGAAAGAATAGTTTGCTCTTATAAGATATCCAAATGGAGCTACTCTTGAATCGTTTGCATCAAATTTCACATATCCATCATTTCCTATTTCGTAAAAAGCAGCACCACCTTTAGCGTCAATAACACCAAAATTTGCTTCTAAACCAGTTGGTTTTTCAAGGTTATCTAAAAATGCTTCAAATTCTTCAATGGTACTACAAGTAGCTAAAGCATCTTTCATAGCTCTACCTTCATATCCGCTTAATTTTGCATCACTGTGTAGGTTTAAGTTGTATGATGCTGAATTCATTATAGCGAATCCAGTACTATTCATTCCTATCCAAATACTTTTTCCTTTTCTATCTTTTGAATTTACTAATCCTAAATAAGGGTATTTAGCATCATCGAAATACATAATTACATTATTTACAGCCCAAGTATCACGGTTTTTCCATAACATTGGTCTACCATCTTTTGTGTATTTCCCAGAAATAACTGCTGTAGTACAGGCTTTAGTTTCGTGTGGATTGATAAAAATTGCAAACATGAATATTGCAATACTGATGATTTTTTTCATGAGGTTACTTTTTATTTTCAGTTAGTTTATTTTATATCCTATAATCATGATTGAAGTTCAAAAAGAAGGTTCAATCAGAGGTTATATACTATATAAAAGTATACCTGCAAGTTAGTTAAAGTTTTATATTGTAAGTTTAAATGGCTTTTATTTTTCGTTGTAAATACCTGTATTTAATGGGGTTAACGTTTATATTATGATATTTTGTACTATTGCATATTATTATTAAACTTATGTATTATACTAATTATGTGTAATGCATTATGTCTATTTTATCCTTTTTAATAAAGTTTTTTTTATTTCACTTTAAATAATGGGATTATTAGTTAGTGTATTTTATTTAATTGTATTTTATTGATATTTGTTACCATAATAACAAGTAGGATTTTCCTTACATTAAATAGTTGAGCATCAATTAATTAATAATTTAACTCTTTTATGAATTAATTTTTCATGATTAATATTTTTTATTGAAAATAACATTCAATTATTTATTCAGAATAAAAAAAACTAGATATTTTTGTATAGCAAACTATTCATTGTTTTTTATTTTAGTTCTATCATTATTTTTATTGAGATCTTTTCTCATAAGAAACATGGCAGCACTTTAATTATCACTTCCAAAATCTTTTAATTGGCATGAAAAAAATTGTACTCATATTATTATTGATTAATAGTTTTTATGTTTTTGGTCGAGATCAAAATCAGATTACCTTATCATTAGGAATTGGTAAAAACAACATGCTCCAGGATGAGTCCTTATCTTCTACTGATATTTATGGCGAGCAGTTTAACTCTATAGAATTACGTTATGTTCATAATTTTGTACGTCGATTTAATAGACGTAAGGTTTGGGCTATTGAAACTGGTGTTATTTTCGGATTACACGAGGTTGTAATACAAGGTAATGGATTAGAAGTTGCCAAAATAGAAGATATAAAGATAATAACTGTTCCTACATATATTAGATATAACTTTTTTAAATATTTTTATGTTAGTGGTGGACCAATATTTACATTGGAGTTAAACTCAGAACCTGTGGAATTTAGGTCGAAACAAGAAGGAATGGGACTTGGTTTTGGAATTGGAGGAGAGTATCATTTCGCAAAACATTTTTTAGGCTTTATAAATCCGTTTTTAAGACAACATAACTTAATTCAGTTTCACGAAACTATTTTTCACGATGGATTAANNGATTAACCGAATTTGGAGTCAAGTTTGGTGTTGCTTATGAATTTTAATTATTACAGTTTATGTCAAAAATACTGATAGAAAATATCAAGATTTATGCCTTTCATGGTTGCTTAAAAGAAGAGAATATAATAGGCTCTGATTATTTAATTGATCTTGAAGTTGATCTAGATTATTCTGAAGCTTCAAAAACCGACAACTTGGTTCATACCGTAAGTTACGCAGATATTAATATTGTTATTCATGACGAGATGGCCAAAATTTCATGCTTGTTAGAACATGTTGCTAAACGGATTGTTGATAGAGTATTAAAAGACTTCTCGCTTATAGATAAAGTTAAGATTAAACTTTCGAAAGTTAACCCGCCTATGGGAGGTGATGTAGAGAAAGTTTCGGTAATAATGGAACAAAGTAGAGTTTCCTAATAGATTTTTATATGGATTTCAAGATAAATGAGGGAATAGTTTTTGAGGAAACTAAAATAGTTGGTAATACAGACACCGCAATGCATTATGGTTCTGGTAACCTTGAAGTTTTTGCAACCCCTGCTATGGTAGCATTAATGGAGTTGACAGCATTGAAATCGGTTTCTGTATTGAAAGACCAATATGGTTTTGATACAGTTGGAATAGAAATAAATGTAAAACATATAAAAGCTACATCACTTAATGATACAGTAAAATGTATATCAAAATTAGTAAAAGTAGATGGTAGAGCTTTAGATTTTGAAATAGAAGCTTTTGATAGCGAAGGAAAAATTGGTGTAGCAATTCACAAACGTTTTGTTATTGATCCAGTAAAGTTTATGGCAAAGTTGTAGTTTGTAGGCCTTTAGCTCTTAGCTAGTGGGCAGTAGCTAAAGGCCAATAGCCAAAAAAAACTTACCTTTAAATCTATGAATAACTATATCTCAAAATTATTAGTTTCAATATTGCTATTACTGGCATCGTTTCAATTATTTTCTCAAACTAACGATGAAGCAATTAAAGCCCAATATTTTTTCGATAAAGGAGAGTATGATTCAGCTATACCTATTTACAAAAACTTATTAATAAGAAATAGTAGCAATCAAATATTTTATCATAATTTACTTAAGTCATTTACAAAAACCAATCAACTTAATAGGGCTGATAGTCTTGTAAGTTCAATGATTTTAAAGTTTCCTTATAGGGCAAATTACGATGTTGACTTAGGTTATATTTATAAGAAAAAAGGAAATAATATTGAATCTGAAAAGCATTTTCAAGAAGCGATAAATAAGGTAATTGACAAACCAAATTTAGCGTATTCTGTAAGCCATCAGTTTCAGGCTTATTTAGAAACCCGATGGGCATTAAAAGTATATCTTGTTGCTGAAAAAGATAATCCAAAGTATAATTTTTCTATACAAAAGGCCAATCTATATGGCGAGTTAGGTATTGTAGATTCTATGCTTTACAATTATTTTGCTCTTATTGATCAACAGCCTGCCCGTAAAGGATCGGTAAAACGTTACCTACACAATTTCCTTAAACAAAATCCTTCGCCCGAAATGAGTGATAAGGTTAAGAATGCTCTATTAATAAAAGTTCAAGAAACTAGTGAACCTGCTTTTTCTGAATTATTGCTATGGTTTTTTGTAGAAAAAAAGAAATACAGTTCAGCATTCATACAAGCTAAATCACTTTATAAACGTCATTATGCTGATTTAATTTTAATACAGAATTTAGGCGAAGATGCTTTAAGGGCAAAGCAAGTAGATAATGCTGAAAAGTGTTTTACTTATATCAGATCAGAAGATACTATAGGTGCAAATTATTTCAAGGCAACACTTTTTCTTTTAGAATTACAAAAAGATAAGCTCAGAAACAAAATGAGCTCAGAGCAGATAATATCCGAATACAAAATAGCCATCAATAAAAAAGCTTTTGGGAATGATCATTTTGCATTGATAATTAGTTATGCTCGATTTATTGCCTTCAATAATAATAAACCAGAAGAGGCATTAATAATTCTTGATAATCAAAGTAAGCCATATCAGCGTTACGATAATATTATGGCTCACAAATACCTTTTAAAAGGCGATATTTATCTTTTACAACAAGAATTTACAAAGTCGTTTTTGGCATATCAGAAAGCAGAAACATGGTCAAAAGATCAATATGTTACAGACGAAGCTAAATTTAAAGGTGTTAAAGTGGCCTTTTATAAAGGCGACTTTAAATGGGCATTAGAGCAATCAAAAGTACTAAAGAAATCGGTGTCAAAATGGTATGCAAATAATTCGGCTGAATTACTTATCACGCTTCAAAGTTCATATAACTCTGATAGTAGCGATGTTCCTCTAAAATTATACGCAAAGGCTGATTTGTTAAAATTACAAGGACAAACTGATTCTGCTTATGCATATTACAATCAAATAATACAGAGTTTCCCTAATCATTTTTTGGTGCCTACTGCTCAATATTCACAATCAGAAATACTGCTAGAAAGTATGGCTTATAATAGATGCATAGAAACTCTTAAATCACTTTATTTAAATTACCCAAACAATAACCTAAGTCCCTTTGCTCTATTACGTTTGGGTGAAGTGTATCTTAATAAATTAAAAAACGAAGAAGAAGCAAAAGAATGGCTCAAAGAGTTGATGCTTAAGTTTCCTGATAGCCCACTAGCAGAAGATGCAAGAGAGCTATATAGAAATATTTGATTTTTGAATTCTATTTTTTCAATGCAGCTTTAGTAAATATATAACTAGGAATCTCTTGATTAAACTTAATATTAGTCATTTGTATTTCGGTGCCATCGCCGGTTTTGAGCATATCTTTATAAACTATTTTCATTGGAAACCACTTGCCTTGTATTTTCTGCACATCAGATAAAGTTGATCTTTTTAATAGCTGACCACTTTTAGCAAAAAGTTCTTCCTTTAGAGGTACGAATCGTTCGGCATCTATCCACATTTTTCTTGAATGATATGCAACATCATCTACCTTCGCTATTAATTCTATAATAATTAATTTACGTCCATCTACTATTTCTTCTCCTATAATCTTAGGAGTATAAGTATCTCTTAGCTCCCTATCATCCATCATATCTTCATAAGAGAAATCGGACCCCATAACTGACTGGCGCAACATGTGTCCTGAAATTTGTATAGTTCTATCGGTTGATGGCGAATATATCCAAAGTTTGTCTTCTAGCTTCAACATTTTAGTACCTTCATCCCTAACTGGCGATAGATATTCTGTAAACGACTTCTTGTCGCCAATAGTGTATGATCTTGATGTCATAGTTCTACTGTTTCGTTTGCCATGTATTGTCATTGATGACTCCACTACTCTATTATCTGCTGACATGTTAGCATCAACTTTATCTAATATTTCATCGGCTGATTGGGCACTTAAGTTAAGTGAGAATATTGCGCCCATTAATATGATTATTTTCTTCATTTCTATATTTTATAGTTGTTATTTTTTTTCAAAACTAAACTTCCAGCTCTTTAAATAACTGAGCAGTTTTACGCTTGTAAATTGCATATCCTGCTAAGGCATTTCCTAAAGTCATAGCGAATAGTCCAGGGAAAAAGCCTATATAAAATAACTCTGGAGTAACAGCTGCACGATAAACAGGAGGAATCATCATTGTTACATTTTTTGTCATTGCCGAAAAATCAATTCCATATTCCTGCAAATAAAGAGTAGCTCCAAGACCCAAAATTGTACCTACTATCGATCCTATTGTACCAATTAGTATGGCCTCATAAATAATTGTTTTATAAATATGTCCTTTAGGTTCGCCCAAAGCCAACCTTACTCCATATTCACTATAACGTCTTAAACCTCCTAGTAGACCGGTATTCCATAAAACTATCGACATTGCAATTATGAATATTGTAACCATTATTCCACTCATATTTTCTGCCATTGTGAGGTATTCTCCCAAACCATTTTGATCGCGAAGTTTTAGCATGATTGGCGAGAACTCATCTTCAGGATTACTGTACTTAGTATTGAAAGTATTTGTTACTGATTCGGCAATTTGGTCATCATAATTAGAGCTTTTTATAAATCCTAGTATTTCGCTTGCAGCATCTTCCATATCTAAGGCAAATTGTGCGTCTGTAATATCTACAATAATTGCACCTCTATCTAACACTGTAGTGCCAAACCTTATTGTAGCTGCAACTTTGAAAGTATAAAACATCATGCTACCATACATAGTTGATCCAAAAATAGTTACTTCATCACCTATACTAATACCAAATTTTTCAGCAAAATCATCAGAAATAATTGCCTCACCACGTTTTGTTGGAAGATCTCCTTTTACAATAGATTTTCTAATATTTAACCTATCTATTTCTTTTGTATTTGTAGACAATAAATCTACTGCTCTTGCAAATGCAGGTCCTTGTCCTCTGGTTTCTCCATTTTTATCTGGCACATCTAATAAACCACCAAAATTTATTCGCTTAACCCATTCAATATTGGGGTGATCGTTATTTAGGTTTTCCAGAGTTTGTTTCACATCCATTAACGCTAAATCATTTGGAAGTTGATTTTCGTTATCTGCATAAGCTCTAGTCATTACCTTAACATGACCTGTTGAGTAGTTGGCATTCATATCAATCATATCAATAAAAATCCCCGTCATCCAGCCACTCATAAATACAGTGAGAAAAACACCTATAGAAACTACTATCACTGGTAGTAAGCTTCGGCTTTTATCTCTTAAAATTCCTTTTATTATAAATTTAAACATCTCTTAAAGGTTTATTTTGTAACTACTGTAATTTGCCCTTGATTGCATCCGTAGGTTTCATTTTAGATATTTTGCGAGCAGGTAAATAACTCACAATTGTAGCTGATATTATAACTATAGCTATTGTACTAATAATAAGCCTTATACTGTAATATGGATAGATCGTTTCGGCCATTGTAATACCGTAATCCTGATTTCCAAAAGAAAGACCTATAGTATCGAGATACATAAAAAACGGTATACCATAAGCAGCACCTAATAATGCTGCAAGGATGCTATGTGCACCTCCTTCAACCGTGAATATCCCCACTACTCTGGCACGTGTTAACCCTAGAGCTATATAGGTGCCAATTTCTTTTTGCCTCCTGAATATTGAAAGTACCTGAGTGTCGAAAATTGCCAGTAAAGCAATGATTAATAATAATCCTTCTAATATCAAAGAACTACCTTTTTTCGATTCAATAATTTTATTTAAATCATCTAACAAAAAATCAGTGTTTTTGAAATTCCAATTTCCTAGTTCTCCACCTGAATAATTTTCGCCAACTACTAAAATGCTTGCTTCATTATCCATGGCAGTCATCTCTTGCAATACATCTAATGATAAATATATTTGACCATTATCTACAGGTGGTACATTGCAATTAAAAATTGACGCAATTTTGATAGTTCTTGCATCAAATGTTCCATTTTTATCACGCCACCTTATCAATACCTCATCTCCAACTTTTAATTTTGTGCTTTCGGCCATCCTTTTACCAATAATAGCCGAATATTTGTTTTGCACATTATTTAAGTCTGACGATGGTAGTTTAAGGATATTCTGATTTGGATCAATTCCTCTCAAAGTAGCAGATTGCACTCTACCATCGGGATACACATTTGCCTGAGTTATTAGAATAGGAGTTATATTTCCCTTTTTCACTTCAGAATTTATTTTATCCGATAAAACTATGTGCGAATCTGCGATTGTGTATGGATCATATTTATCATATTCAGGGTGCCAAAACTGCCCCTGACCAATCTCCCACTCTATTGTATCTCTTACTCCTTGCCGGTGCCAGCCGTCTAACATACCACCGTAAAATATGATGATTACAAAGGCAAATGATAACACAGAAACATTGAGCCAGGTTCTAAGCCCTGCTCCAATTAGGTTTCTAAAAGCTAATTTTATTGCTATCATAGTTCTAGTTTTACAACTTGTTTTTCGTCACTTATAATCATACCATCTTCTAAAGAGACTATTCTATTTAAATATTGCATTACTTTTTCATCGTGCGTAGCAAATAAAAAAGTTACACCCAGCTCCTCATTAAGTTTCTTCATTGTTTGAAGAATATGATGAGAATTCTTTTTATCTAAATTTGCTGTAGGTTCATCGGCTAAAACTATTTCAGGCTTTTTTACCATTGCTCTCGCTATTGCTACTCGCTGACTCTCGCCACCAGATAACATGTTTGGCTTTGAATTTGCTTTATCAGTTAAACCAACCCATTCAAGGGCTTCCATAACTGCTTTTTTGCGTTCGTGAGCAGACATGTTCTTAAGCAATAATGAAAATTCAACATTCTCAAAAACTGTATACACCGGAAGCAGATTATAGGTTTGAAAGATAAATCCGATGTGCTCTCTTCTCAACTTTGCAGCTTGTACATGCGATAATTCCGAAATAGATTCATCCATTACAAATGCACTTCCTCGCGTAGGAGTATCTAAAGATCCAATTATGTTTAACAAAGTTGTTTTTCCCGAACCACTTGGTCCAACTAATCCAGCAAATTCACCCTTTCCAAAACTTAGATTTACATTATTTAATGCCGTAAATACACCTTTTCCAACAGGAAATTCTTTTACTAAATTGTTTATTTTTATAATATCCATCCTTTAAATTTTAATCACTACTAAAAATTATACACATACATCAACTGAATTCCCAATCCTCCATACAAATTTTGAGTACCATCATACATCGGCAGTACAGTGTTTTCAGGATTCCAATACGCCATTAGGTAAAGTGTTGTATTATCGAATTGACGAAACCAATTAATAAAATTATAAACTTCTCCATTAGTCCAGTCGTAATAGACCATTGCTGTAATATTATCGAACATACTTATTGGATATATTATAGATAAAGCCGAAAAATTAGTGTTTTCTGCCAACTGAAAAGCTTTTTCGCTATAGCCAGTGAGCATATGTTCAAACACTACATTCAAACCGCTTCCTAAGCCAAATGTATAATCAGTTCCTAAGGTTAGCATTTGTTGATTAGTAAAAACTCCTAAATCTTTATTATTATTTAGCCACGATGCTTCCATCCATAGGCCAACAAATAAATCCCACTTGGCATCAAATCCTATCCTGTTTTCTCCTATCTCATCATGAATAGGAATTATGCCATTAAGGTCTTGTGAATTTGATGTTCTGTGATGATATGATAATGCAGTTTCTCCACCGAGAAAAGGAGCTTGTACACGTCCTCCAAATTCAGGAAAGCCAGAATTTGTCTTTAATATTTCATTGCCTTTTCTTTCATCATTTCCATACAAAGCCCATAACCAAATATTTGCATTATTAAGAAAATAGTACCTTCCCAAAACTCCCCATACACCTGATGTAAGTTGAAGTGGATCACGCGGATCAACCTGATCGAACCACCGCAGTGATCTGAGCATTTTTGCAGTACCAAAATCTATCTTTTGCAAACCAACTCGCAGCTCAAATTGTTGAGCAGAATATCTTGCCCAAACCCTATAAGGACTAACATTACCATCAGCTTTTAATGAATCTACAAAATGTATACCTACATCGCCATAAATATTTGCAGATGCTTCAAAATCAATAAGCTTACTTTTTGGCATTTGAATTTCATAATTTAATTGAGGTATTGCCCTTGCTCCTAGATATAATTGATAATCATTTTTTGGATTAAAATGTGCCCATGTAGAAATCTGGCCTTTAAATTTAAGTTCAGTTTTAATAGTATCATTATTATCCTGACCATTTAGCACAGAACCTACAATAGTTAGAAAAAAGAATATGTAGTTTGCTTTTAACATTTTTTATTCATTAAGCCATAAAACATAAAATTCATTATCTCCATTATTAAATCTTGGGGATTATCGTATTTTGATAATAATTCCTTGTCGTCAAACATCTCCATTGCATGATTAGAATAGTACAGGATGAAATCAATCTTTATATCCTTTCTTATCAAGCCTTTCTTTTGAGAATCAATTAGAAATTTAACAAACATGTCTAAAGATCTCTTACTGCTGTTTCCTATTACTTCAAGCAAAACAGGATCATTCCCTTTATATATATCATTAATAAATTCAATACTTATATCTTTTGACGCTTCATATTTCAACACAAATAACTGTTTCACTATTTCTGAAAAATCAAGACTATCATTATTCAAAATTTCATCAAAACGATGATGTGAATCTTTAATAATACTCTCTAAAATACTTTTCGCTAAAACTATTTTATTTGGGAAAAACTTATAAAAGGTCATTTTACTTACTCCTGCTTCCTTACATATTTCTTCAATAGTAACCCGCTTTATTCCGTATTTCCAAAATAGTTCTTTACCAGTATTATAAATATCCTGATACTTAGAACTGCTATTTAACTTATTCATTTCAATTACATTTAAAATGTAAATATACGAATTACGTACTTATTGTACAATTTCGTATACTTTTTATTTGTAAGATAGAAAACTAGTCTTCAATACTAATTTCCATTACAATAACATTATTTATGTAAGCATTTGCACTATTAAGTTTAAGCGAAGTATATTTGCAAAAAATTAATAGTAAGTAAGAAGTATATTCTATAGATATTTAATAAGAATGTATAAATAGTTTATTTGATGATTTGTTTATTCTCTTATGCGTTATTATAACGAATAAGCAGATAAACAGCGAAGCAATAAACAAATAAACATAAAGAATGAAAAAAGTACTATACAACATTACATACAACGTCGATGAAAGCATACTTGAAGAGTGGCTGACATGGATGAAAACAGAGTTTATTCCAAAACATACAGCAACAAAATATTTCGAAGGAGCTAAAATGGTAAAAGTTTTAGTTGAAGAAGAAATGGGTGGAGTATCATATGCAGTTATGTACAAATCGTCAAATTTAGAGTTACTTGAAGAGTTTGTACTTAATAACAGCCCAAAATTCAATAAGGAGTTAAGCAATAAGTTTGGTCAAAAAGTATTAACTTTTATGACATTGTTAGAAGAAGAATACTCAATTTAGAATATTATGTACAAAGTAAGAGCAAAAAAACGTTTTGGTCAACATTTTCTAACCGATGAGAATATTGCCCGCAACACAGCCGAAAGTTTAACATTTGAAGGCTATAAAAATGTTTTAGAAATTGGTCCAGGAATGGGTATGTTGACAAAATATTTAATAGAGAAACCTATAAATTTAAAAGTAGTTGAGCTCGATAGAGATTCGGTAGAATATCTACAAGCACACTTCCTTAAATTAAGCACGAATATTTTTTCGGCCGATTTTCTTAAAGAAGATTTAAAAAATTATTTCGGTGACGAAAAATTCGCTATTGTTGGAAACTTCCCTTATAACATCTCAAGTCAGATACTTTTTAAGGCACTTGAGTATAGAGATCAAGTACCAGAAATTGCTGGAATGTTTCAAAAAGAATTAGCTGAGCGTATAGCATCGCCACACGGCAATAAAACTTACGGTGTAATTTCAGTTTTGCTACAAGCATTTTACGACATTGAATATTTGTTTACAGTTGAGCCACATGTATTTAATCCACCACCAAAAGTTAAATCGGCGGTTATTAGACTTAGAAGAAATAATAAAAAGGAGCTTGGTTGCGACGAAAAATCATTTATCAGAGTAGTAAAACAATCTTTTAGTACTCGTCGTAAAACTTTGCGAAATTGTTTAAAATCTATGCAGCCAAACGAAACAGTTTTGGCATCAGATTATATGAACAAACGTGCAGAGCAATTGAGTGTAGAAGATTTTATTATATTAACAAAAATGATGGAATAAGATGCAAATAGAAATCACATCAGCCTTCATTGAGGAACTAATTTCTCTAATTGAACACAAAAATAACACCAAAATTGTTGAGAAATTAGATGATTTCCACCCGGCAGATATAGCCGAAATAATGGATGATCTTTCTTTCGAACAAGCTATTTACGTCTTCGGGCTGATGGATGATGAAATAGTTTCAGATATAATTGTTGAGCTTGAAGAAGATGTAAGAGAGAGAATTCTACGTCGACTTTCGTCCAAACAAATTGCATCCGAATTAATTGACGACCTTGAAACCGATGATGCTGCCGATATCTTAGCCGAACTTCCAGAGAAGAAAAAGCAAGAGGTAATATCAGAAATTGAAGATGTTGAACACGCCAAAGACATTGTTGAACTTCTGCGATATGACGAAGATACAGCCGGTGGATTAATGGCAAAAGAGCTTGTACAAGTAAACGAAAACTGGACAGTACTTACATGCGTAAAAGAAATGCGCAAACAAGCCGAAAATATTGATAAAGTACACTCAATATATGTTGTTGACGATGATGAAAAACTTCTAGGTACACTATCGTTAAAATCACTTCTTACAACATCAACAAAAACACCAATTCGCGAAATTTACAAAAAGGATGTACATTTTGTTGAGGTAAATGAAGAAGCTGAGGAGGTAGCAATAATAATGCAGAAATACGATTTATTCGTAATCCCAGTAATCGACGAATTAGGTAGTTTGGTAGGACGCATTACCATTGACGATATAGTTGATGTAATTGTTGAAGAGGCCGAAAAAGATTACCAAATGGCATCGGGTATCTCGCAAGATGTAGAGTCGAGCGATACAGTTTGGCAACTACTAAAAGCACGTTCTCCTTGGTTGTTAATCGGACTTTTCGGAGGCCTAACATCGGGTAATATCATAGGCGAATTTGGCGACATTGTCCAAGCACATATCATACTGGCAATGTTTATACCGCTTATTGCCGCCATGGGTGGAAATATTGGAGTACAATCGTCGGCAATTATCGTCCAAGGTCTCGCAAACAATACAATAAAAGAGGGTGGTTTATTAAAACGTATACTAAAAGAGCTAGGACTAAGTCTTAGTATAGGAGCTGTTTTAGCAGTAATAATTTTAGGTTTTATACTCTGGAAAGGAGAAGATTTACAAATAGCATTTATCATTGGTGTTTCTTTAATAATTGTAGTTGTAATGGCTGCTATAACAGGCACTTTAGTCCCGCTGGTTTTAGATAAATACGATATAGATCCAGCCATAGCAACAGGACCATTTATCACCACAACAAATGATATATTAGGAGTATTTATTTATTTCAGTATTGCTCAATTTATTTTGTATTAGAGCCTAATCCCGCTGTCCGTTTATACGCTTCGTTGGCAAAACTTTTCACAAATGCTTTGCAATGGTCTCTTCCCCAAAAAGGAAAGAGTCAATGCAAAACATTGTTCAATAGCTTTGCCACCTGCAGGGTAACACTACCATCGGGGGCAAAGAGGTTTATACGTTTATTAGTTGATTTGTTAAAATATAGACCTCGTAGAGTGCGCAGCTCCTACTAGAGTCGATCGCATAATAACTCGATATTCCGAGGCTTTTAACGCTCGGAGGTCTAGTGACTAACAACTAAACAATAAGTGAAAGACCTCGTAGAGTGCGTAGCTCCTACGAGAGTCAATCGCAGAATAACCCGACACTCCGAGGTTCTCAAGACTCAGAGGTCTAGTAGTAATTCAACAATTCAACTATAAAATGAAAGTTCTATTCATAGATACAACACACGAGTCATTAGCTCAAGGATTAGAAAAACTTGGTTATCAAATTGAGCTTGATAATATATCTCCAAAAAAAGCCATAGAAGCTAAACTCAAAAACTATGTTGGTGTAATTATCCGTAGTCGTTTTAAGCTAGATAAACAGTTTCTACATGCTGGTGCTCACTTAAAGTTTATTGGCAGAGTTGGTGCAGGTTTAGAAAACATAGATGTTGATTACGCCGAACAATTAGGAATAAACTTAATTGCAGCACCCGAAGGAAACCGTAATGCAGTTGGAGAGCAAGCTTTAGGAATGTTACTATCATTGTTTAATAACCTCAATAGAGCCGACCACGAAGTGCGTAATGGCATTTGGATACGTGAGGGTAACAGAGGTGTAGAACTACGCGGAAAGACTGTAGGTATTATTGGTTACGGAAATATGGGTAACGCTTTTTCAAGAGTACTATCAGGAATGGGAGTTGAGGTAATTTTTCACGACTTAAAAGAAAATCTCAGTAATAATAATGGAAAACAAGTAACATTAAACGAAATTTTTGAGAGGACTGATGTATTAAGCATACACACTCCATTAACCGAGCTAACAAAAAATATGGTTAATGCTGAGTTTTTATCAAAATTTAAAAAGGATATTTATTTTGTTAATACTGCACGTGGACCAATCACAATAACTTCAGATTTAGTAGAAGCCATTAAAAAAGGAAAAGTTTTAGGAGCATGTTTAGATGTATTAGAATACGAAAAAACCTCTTTCGAAAACATGTTTACAGACAACCATTTACCAGAAGCCTTCAAATACTTAATAAAATCGGATAAAGTAATACTAAGTCCACACATTGCTGGCTGGACACACGAATCGAATTTAAAAATGGCGAAAACTATAGTTGATAAGGTTGATAACTTGGATTAGAATAAAAGTAAAACGTTATAAATTTACTATTTTCACTTCTAATATCTACATTTTACCATTTCTTTAAGGCAATACACAGTGATTGTATTCACTAAAGGTCGTGACCTATAGTGAATATAATCACTGTAAGTCGCGACTTTTGGTGAATTGAATATTTTTTATATCTTTGAACAAACAGATATTATAATGTACACAAGGGTTTTACAAGAAGTTTTAGAAAGGAAAATAGGAAGAGGAAAAGCAATAGTATTAATTGGCCCTCGTCAGGTCGGAAAAACCACTCTTATTAATACTGTTCTTCAAGATAAAAAGCACTTATTTTTAAATGCCGATGACCCAAGTATAAGAGCAATACTAACAAACCCAAATACAGAACAGATAAGGAGAATATTGGCAGGGAATGATATAGTATTTATCGATGAAGCACAGAGAGTAAAAAATATTGGACTTACTCTAAAGATTATTACTGATCAATTTAAAGATGTACAACTTTTTGTAAGCGGATCTTCTTCATTTGATATAGCCAATTCAATAAATGAACCACTAACAGGAAGAAAATGGGAATATAAAATGTTCCCAACAAGTTGGGAAGAATATGAAAATAAGGTTGGTTACCTCAAATCAGAGCAGCAGTTGGAAAATAGACTTATTCATGGTTTTTATCCTGATGTGTTAAACCATCCTGGAGAAGAGGCACAAGTTCTAGAGCAAATTGTGAGTAGCTATTTATATCGAGATGTTTTAGCGTATTACAACATCAGAAAACCTGAGATATTAGAAAAACTTGTGCAAGCATTAGCTTTTCAGATTGGAAATGAGGTAAATTATAATGAACTTTCAAAATTAATAGGGATTGACAAAAATACTGTTTCAAGCTATATTGAATTACTTGAAAAAGGCTATATAGTTTTTAGATTACCAAGTTTTAGTCGCAACTTAAGAACTGAAATAAAACGAAATAGCAAAATTTACTTTTATGATATTGGAGTAAGAAATACTATTATCGGAAATTTCAATAGTTTGGCTTTACGACAAGATAGAGGTGCACTTTGGGAAAACTTTTTAGTTGCCGAAAGGATGAAACAAATTAATTATAAACAGAGTTTTGCGAAAATGCATTTTTGGAGAACAAAACACCAGCAAGAAGTTGATTATGTGGAGATGCTAAATGGCGATTTACATGGTTATGAATTTAAATGGAAAGCAAAAGCAAAGGCTAAGCTTCCCAATAGCTTTATCAATACATACAATGCTTCTTCAAATATTATAGACATAAATAACTTTAGAGATTTTGTTATAATATAAAGTTTTGACAATTGTAAAAAAATATAAAACCACAGAAACAATGGACGGAAAAATCAGAAAAAATATAGAAGTTGGAATTTACGTTGAGATAGTTCAAAAAAATCATCAACGCACGGGAGAATTAACAGAAGGATGTGTCCGCAGGATACTCACCAAATCGGCAAACCATCCCCACGGAATAAAAGTTATGCTTGATTCTGGCGAAGTTGGGCGTGTAAAGAATATTTTGGAGGAAGATTAGATTTAGTAACCACACCATCAAGCTAATATTGTTTGATGGTGGTTTTTTGATTTTAATACTATTACTCAATTAATCCAAATTTGTATATAGTTTCAGAGTTGAATTTTTCTCCAGGTCTCAAAATAGTATTCGGGAAATGACTTTGATTTGGCGAATCAGGAAAATGTTGAGTTTCTAAACAGAAGGCTGATCTTCTTTCGTATCCAACTCCTTCTCTACCAACATCACTTCCATCTAAGAAATTACCAGTATAAAGCTGCACTCCTGGCTCTGTAGTATATACTTCCATAGTTCTACCCGATTCAGGTTCAATAACTTTTGCTGCAAATTTTAACTTATCTTCTTCTCCATTGATTATCCAATTATGATCAAAACCAAATCCATTTTTTATGTTCTCATTATCAGCGTTAATATTTTTACCAATAGCTATCATTTTTGTAAAATCGAATGGAGTATTCATTACATCTACTATTTCACCTGTAGGGATTTGAACTGAATCTATCGGAGTGAATTTATCAGCATTTATCATTAATTTATGATCTAGAATCTCTCCTTTTCCTGCTCCTTTTAAATTATAAAATGCGTGATTTGTAACATTGAATGGAGTTGCTTTATCGGTATTAGCTACGTAAGTTATTTTAAGCTCATTTTCATCAGTGAGCTCATAAGTTACGGTTACCTCAACATTGCCTGGATATCCTTCATGGGTATCTTTATCCAAATGCTCCATGATTATTTTATTCCCAACCTGTTCTGCATTCCAAACAATTTGGTCATATCCTGCTTCTCCACCGTGTAAAGCATTCTCGCCATTATTAGTCTTCAAAGTGTTATCTACTCCTTCTAGTGTAAACTTACCTTTTGCTATTCTATTTGCATAACGTCCTATAGTAGCCCCAAAATAAGAATTACCAGATACTATTTCTTTTATATTATCATAACCTAATACTATATCTTCTATATTACGACAATTATCAGGAACACTTAAAGAAACAAGTCTAGCTCCATAATTAGTTATGATAGCTTGAATGTTGTTTTTATTTTTAAGTGTATATAATTTTATTGTTTTTTCCATTCTTAATATTATCAATATTACTTTCCTTTCAACATCATCAGAATATGGGCAGAAGACCAAGAAAAATTCTTAGCGTTAAGACCTTTGCCTGATATTGGGTGATAATTTTCTCTAATTGGTTTATCATCTAATAAGCCTTCTGAATTATTGATGATTTTGAGAGTTAAAATATTAGCCTCCTCGTTGAAACCATAATTTCTAAGTCCTTTAATTCCAAAGTAAGCTTGATCTAACCAAACTGGACCTCTCCAATACCCTTTTAATGGATTAAATTTTTCATGAGAAGCACTCAGTGTCGGAAATGGAACTTTTGTATTAAATTTAGTGGAATCAAGGATAGTTTTACTAACATTTTCAGCCATCTTTTCATCAATCATATTTGCCCACATCGGAATCCATCCTTCTGGTCCATCAATTAGAATTTGATTTTTGTTTTCCAAAGAAATATCGTAGAAATAGCCTTTTTCATTATTATACATTAAGTTTACAATAGACTTTTTTAATTCCTCTGCCTGAGAACGATATTCTTTAGCCTTTTCATTCTGATCCAGAATATCAGCGATATTTGCCAAAAATAATTTATCACTATATAAATAGGTATTTAAATCAACTGATTCTTGGTTTAATGACCATGCTACATCATTATTCTTCAACATTATTGCATCATCAAAACGAACAGCATTATCCATTCCACTCTCCCAAGCTGCAGCTACTCTAGTACCGTCTGTAGATCCATATTCACATAGTCCATTCGTATCGTGATCCCTATTTTCATACCACCAACTATGATAGGCTTCTAGTTTAGGAAACATCTCTTCTAAAAATTCTCTATCTTCAGTTACCTCATAAATTCTCCATACTCCCCAAGAAGCTAAAGGAGGTTTTGTATCTCTCCAATTATTTTCTGATTTATCAGTGTAGATACAGTCTGCAACCATACCGTATTCATCTTGATAATCAAACATCGACCTAAAATTATCTTTCGCTATTTCAGGAGCAAAATCCGCATAGGCAACTGCATGTTTCCAACTGTCCCAACTCCAAAATCCATAAAAGCCTTGATAAGATATAGAAGGAAAAGTTCCGTCATGCAAAAGATCTTTTGCAGNNCTTGATATCAAAGTAATTATTGATTTTACAGCCAATCTTTGATGACTTTCTTTTTCTAAAAAAATTGATTTATTAGAAAAATAAGAGCTTAGGTATTGATTCCACCTTTCCTTATTTTCAATTAGAGCTTTTTCGAAATTAATATCATTAAAGTTTGACTTTTCAAAGTCATGTTTTTGTTTACAATAGTAGTCTATTACATCCCCTTTTTCTACATTGACTTTATCAAAACGTGCTATGTAAGATTGCATTGAATCTTGAATAAGAATAGTCTTTGGTTGCGGGATAAAAATTTGTTCAAAATATCTAGATTTATTGTCTAACTGAACAGATAAACCTTTATCATCGGTTTGTTTAATTTCAATGTTATTACCATCCATAATTTCACCTTCAAAATATAGCTCTAAATTTATTTTTTCATCTGAAATATTCTTTATGGAATTTCTAATAATTGAATTTCTATCATCAGTAAATATTAAAGTTTGAGTAAGCACAATATTTGCAGCTTTATAAATCACCTCAAGTTTACCAGGGTAGTAATCTATCTTCCGGTTTGCTTGTGACAAGTCAATTTTTACCCCTTCATTCCTAATAGTAATCTTTGCAAAGTTCTCTGAGATCCATTTACCCCCCTGATCCATCAACATTGGACCAGAAAAGCCAGCATTTCCATCATTTTCATAATGTAATGCATAAGCATGCCAGGCACCTAAATCAGAAAATAATGTTGTATTTATATCTCTATAAGAGGAAATTTCTCCCTTAATATTTATTACATTACTGTATTTATTCTGAATATTTATTTCTTTTTTTGATAACTCAACGGTTTTATTCTCGCTATTTGAGCAAGAATAGCTCAAAGCGGCAAAAAGGCTTAATAATATTAACTTTTCTATCTTCATCGGTTTATTATTTGCATAACAATACATTATCAATTTTTTTACTTCTTATATCTTTTTAGGGAATGAATTTTAGCATCTCCTACAAATGGCCTAAGTGTAAACTCGTAGCTGTAATCCTTATATGGTAAAGAATATTCTGGATGAGTCTTTGCACCCCAAGTATTGTCACCTCCAACTCCTAACTGTTTATAATCGATATTCCACCAAACCAAATCAGCTTTCTTTATAGAGGCACCGTGTTGATTTACATCGATATTTTCATTGTCCATTAACTCTTTCATCTCGAAATTCCATGCAGATGTACTCAACAGTGTTTCTTTACTTATAGCCATCAAGCCATATTTTTCATTATTTGTAAGTGCCACCCACTGAACATCTGTTTTATTTGCTGTTTCTTGTGGACGCACATATGGATAGAATTGATCCCATACACTTCCACTGTATAAATCAACTGCTGCTGCTGTTTTTCTATCACTATAATTTTCAAAAGGACCTCTTCCCAGCCAAGTCATGGTTTCAAACTCTTTATTTAATATCATTCTCATTCCGAACCTCAACAATTCAGGCCCTTTCGATTCTAGAGTCTTTAAACTTGCTTTAATATCTAAATCACCATTATTCCTGAGAGTGTATATAACTTGGTAGTTAGATTTTTGCTCAACTAGTTCGAAAGATGCTTTTAAAATAACTGAAGTTTTTCTTTCATCAATTGTAAAATATAAAAGCTTCATATTTTTACCTGCATATTTCCATGTAGCACTTTTTGATGGTAAATAATTACCTTTATCATTATCAGTTACTGCTCTCCAAAAATTAGGTTGTAGGCCTTCTTTTAAAAATTCCTTATTCTTGTAAACCCATGAACTCATAGTGCCTGTTGCTCTATCAAACACAATTTCAAAGTCATCAGATAACAATTTCACTACTTTTTTAGACTTCTTTACTTTAATTTTAGAATTACCATAATTTTGGTAGTTAAATGGTTGAGAATCTGGTAATTCAAACTGTTCCCAAGCANNGCTAGATGTCCTTTCTTTATTAGTTTTGAATTTGAATTTGTTCTGAGCTCTATTTTTAAATAATACTTCACACCTGGCTCTTTATTAAAATCAGGAATTGCAAGTTTAACAATTGCACTTTCATGAGGTTTTACTTTTGGATTAGTTATACTTCCATGAGCTACAACTTCACCATTCCCTTTTATTGTCCAATTAAAATCGTAAACTTCCGTAGATAAAAAATCGTGATAATTTGTTATTTCAATTTCATTAAAACTTAACGGTACTGTTTTAAAATGGACATATTGATATACTTTTTTAACTTCGTGTATGTGAGGATTTAAACTTCTATCCGCAGCAACCAAACCATTAGCACAGAAATTAGAGTCGTTTCTTACCCCTTCAAAACCAAGATCTCCACCATAAGCCCATATATCATTTCCTTTTTCATCCTTAATTGCAATAGTTTGATCTACCCAGTCCCAAATGAAACCTCCTTGTAATTGATCGTATTTATAGATTAAATCCCAATAATCTTTTAAATTTCCAACACTATTTCCCATTGCATGGGCATATTCACACATAATATATGGTCGTGGGCGTAATATATTTACATGCCTTTTTAGGTGATAAGGTCTTGCATACATTGGTACAATAATGTCTGTATATTCATTATATCCACTTTGTTCATATTGAACGGGGCGAGAGTTATCATTGTCCTTCAACCACTTATAGGCCCTCTCAAAATTAGGTCCAAAGCCAGCTTCATTACCTAATGACCAAATTATGATGCTCGCATGATTTTTGTCCCTTTCAAACATTCTTTTAATTCTCATCATATGTGCATCTTCCCACTCCGGCTTCATAGCAAGGGTTTTATCTTTGTCATATCCCATACCGTGAGATTCAATATTTGCCTCATCAATCACGTACATACCGTACTCATCACATAATTCGTAGAACTCTTCTCTATTAGGATAATGTGAACATCTAATTGAATTAATATTGTGTTCTTTCATTATCTTGATATCTTCAACAATGCTTTCTATACTTATTACTCTTCCGTTTTTGGCGTCATGTTCATGTCTGTTTACTCCCTTAAGTAAAACAGCAACATTATTTACTTTTAGCTGACCCTGTTTAATTTCAACAGTTCTAAATCCGACTTTCTTGGTAAAACATTCTATTAGTTGTCCTTTATTCGAAATATGACTTACTTCCAAAGTATAGAGGTTCGGAGTTTCTGCAGTCCATTTTGTAGGACTTACTATGGTCTTTGTGAAGTTTAATTTTCCTATACCTTTTTTTATTTTTTTTTCTTCATTATATACAATCGAACCATTCTCATCGAGTAATTTAAGCTTTATTCTATCCTTAGAAATAGAGTTTTTATTGAAAATGACTTCCATTTCGAATTCGCCATTTTCATATTGTAAGTCTAAATTAGAACTAATTGAAAAATCTTTAATTCTAAATTTTGGCCTAGCTTGCAAGAATACATCTCTTTCTATACCACTTATTTTCCAGTAATCTTGATCTTCCAAATAAGCCCCATCACTAAATCTATAAACTTCGATTGCTAAAGTATTTTCACCATCTTTTACATAAGATGTAATATTAAATTCACTAGGGGTTTTACTACCCTGGCTATAACCCACTTTCTTTCCATTTATCCATAAATAAAAAGCAGATTTAACTCCTCCAAAGTGAATGAATATATCTTTTTCTTTCCAATCATTAGGGATTTTATATTTTCTAACATAGGAACCAACAGGGTTATAATCGTGTGGAATGAAAGGTGGATTTGCTGGGAATGGATATGCAACATCTGTATATATTGGTATACCAAAACCTTGTAACTCCCAATTTCCAGGTACATTAATATCACTCCAAGACGATATATCATAGTTTGCTTCAAAGAAATTAAGAGGCCTGTCTGATGGTTTTTTTACATAATTAAACTTCCAAACTCCATTTAAAGACTTTACTAAAGTACTTTTTTCTTTATCACCATACGAATGGCTTGGCATTTCGCTTTTATACGGGATAAAAGTAGCATGTGCTGTCTCTTTGTTAATTTCGAAAATGCTAGGGTTTTCCCAGTCAGGCCTATCTTGTCCCATTACTTGAGAAAATCCACTTGATACCAAAAACAGGATTAAATAATACATCTTAAACATAAAAGTAAATTTTTATACTCGGTATCATACCGAGTGTAAGACTAAAAAAACTCAATAAAAAAATAAACAAACACTGGAACAGATACCTCTAAAAAAATCCCATTAAATAGAGCTACTATAATAAACTCTTGCCCTGAATACCTTGTTATTATGGGTAAGGTTGTGTCTATAGTTGTTGCACCACCAGCTGTTATTGGTGCAAGCTTACCAAAATATGTTACCATCAATGGTGCCAATAATAAGGTGATTAGTTCTCTAATAATATTTGACAATAATGCCACTACTCCAAGTGCTTCTCCTTTAACTTGTGTTATGAGAATACTAGAAAGAGAATAGTAGCCAAAGCCTGAACCAACTGCCAAAGCATCGGGAACTGAAATATCATTTATAAATAAAGATACAACTGTAACTCCGATAAAAGTACCAACTATACAGCTGATAGGAACCAGAACTATTTTCAAATTAATTTGACGGAATATTTGTTGAACTTCTCTATTTGCACCTAATGATACTCCTACAAGTAACATTAGCATCATTAATACTAATTCACTCCAATCAGTTTCTATCAAAAATGATGGTAATAACTGTAGATAAGCTAAGATTACTCCAGTAGAAAAAAACGCAAGTGTAATTATACTACCCTTCATCTTTATAACTTTTATTGAAATATTTTATAAATACTATTTTAGCTAGGATAATACTTCCTAATATTCCTCCTATTGTTAGCAATAGCGCTTGAACTCCAAGTGTAGTAAGATTATTTAGAATCATATTATTTTTTCCAATAGAAACTCCAAGTAGAAATAACAACAGATATATAACTAACATCACTAACTTATTAATTGTAGTTTGTACTTTTGAAAAACCTCTCAAAAATCTACCAATAATAGCACCTAGCAGTAAAATTCCTAAAATTTTAAACATGAGTAAATATTTTTAAAGAATACAAAAGGGAAAGATAGTATCTTCAAGTTAATCTTGAAATATTGGGGTAATTAAAAGGCTATAAATATATTAAAAATCGCCCTCCTTAATTAAGGAGGACAATTTTTTCTAACCTAATACTTATTAATATCCTGGTGTTGGGTTTACCATTGGGTTTTGTGATACTTCAATTGCAGGTATCGGATAATAGTTACATTTTTCTGAATAGTTATTTACAAATTCATGTCCGTTATCTCTAAGAGTTTGTTCCACATTACCATATCTAACCATATCTTGGAAGCGTTGGCCTTCACATGAGAATTCTAATATTCTCTGGTGGCGAATTTCTGCTCTCATTGCATCACTTCCACTTCCTGTAAAATCAGCTAGTCCAGCTCTTTTTCTTACGTCGTTTATAGCATTATTAGCCAAAGTGTTATCTCCTCCACTTTCATTCAAACTTTCAGCGTACATTAATAAGATATCTGCATATCTAAGAAGTGGTACATTACAACCTGAGACTCCGTTCCAAGTTTGATTTTGACCATCTACAAATTTCTTAAACTGTGGTGTTATCTCATCTCCTACTTCGAAGTATGAACTCCAAGGATTACCGAAAATATTACTCATCCCATCTGCATCGTTATAGCATATTGTAGCTGTCAATCTTTTATCTGGGCCATCAACAGTAGTTCTTTCTTTTTCAAACTCGCTGATTAAGAAATCACTTGGAGCAAACATGTGCCATCCATCAATTGGAGCAGTACCAACATATGAAGCCTGTGAAGCAGAATACCACATTCCACCTGATTCTTCAATTGTGTGTTGTATTTCAAATATTCCTTCGTTTGAGTTCTTGTTTGTTCCGTTAAACATGCCTTCAAAATCGCTTGTAAGGCTATACAACT
>LGOV01000359.1_pt1 | contig 23912 bp, 18 predicted proteins | sample 469881 | NCBI WGS metagenome assembly LGOV01 (sample SAMN03857199, study PRJNA290197) | marine sediment metagenome | biome: marine cold seep biome; feature: cold seep; material: marine sediment; isolation source: sample #5579, elevator 3A push core 41 containing 12 cm of sediment... ...
TAATCCGCTTTCTGAATGCAACTAATACACTCGCTTCAAAAGGTGCTGCTTTCTGGTAACCAAGAAATCCTATGAAATATTGGTAATAAGGGTTTTTTGTCAATTGATCCACTAATTCTTTGTTAGAATAGCTATACTTAGTTTGTATAATTAAGGAACCAAGAGCCATACGTAGAGATTTTGCTGCATATTCCAGTACTGCTGGGAAATAACCTTGTATATCTTTTTTTGAACTGATCCCATGGAATTTGATCTAGCCATTATTATCCAGCGGTTTTCTGGATTCATTTCAAGTCCTAATGGTTGGTTGAAATCAAGAAAAGCAGGTTGTGTCTTGTCAACGGATTTATACATGATTTGAGCTCCTTTTAATGAAATTTCATGGGTAAGTGCAAGGTAAATGCTCTTATATATAAAATACCCTTGCACTTATTATACTAAATATAAGCTTGAAAAGCATTAAAATCAATGCTTTTAATGTTAATCAGCAGATACTAATATAGAAACAAAGGAATAAATTGATTAATAAATTGGAGGTTTTATGAAAAACATGTATTGCATAAGGATTAATAATAAAAATGGATTACACACACGTATTGCGGCAATGATTGCCCGTCAATCTCAAAAAATTGAAACGACATGGCAGTGTCAACTTTATTTAAGACGGGAAAATACGCAATCGGCTGTGCCATGTAACAGTGTGCTACCTTTGGTTTCTTTAAAAATAAAAAAAGGTGAAGTGGTTGAAATTTATTCTCGAAATGTAGAAAGTGGAGAAGCGGTTTATCGCTTAGCTACTTTTATTAGTCAAACCCCAGAATTTGAATTTCCGGAAACAGAAGCGATTGATATTATGCTTCAAGAAAATACATTAACAAGTGAAAAAATATTTGAAAGTATTGATAATGGCCTAATTGCAATGGATAGTCAAGGAATTATTAATATTTTTAATCGTGCAGCAGAAGAAATAACTGGTATAAAAGCAATCGATATTATTGGGAAAAAAGCGGATATGTGGGTTCCAAATTTTAGTTTAAAAGAATTATTAAATTCTAAGAAAGAAAATCTTGGTTTAAAACACAAAATTGGTAAAAGGTGGGTCATTACAAACAAAAGCCCAATTATTGTAAATGAAGAAGTTGTTGGTGGGGTAGTTGTTTTTCAAGATATTTCGCAAATTGAAGAGTTGTCTTGCGAATTAAACAGTGTAAAAGAATTAAAAGAAAAGTTAAATAATATTTTAGAAGCGGTTGATGATGGTATATGTATGATTAATCGAAATCAAGAAGTAACTTATGTCAACCATCCTTTTGTTAAGATGTTTAATAAAGAGGGAATGCAGGTATTAGAACGTAAAATACAGGATCTTTTCCCCAAAGAAAAACTTCAAAAAGATTTTTTCATGGAAAAAAATGAGATGCTAATTACAAATAACGATGGACGAGAGTTTATTTTAAATGTTCGACCAATTATGATTGAGACAAAAATGCGTGGAAATATTTTAGTAGCAAGAGAGTTAACGAAAATTGAAAAATTGATGGATCGGATTGAGTTATTATCTGAAAAAACTAAATTCCTTGAAGATGAATTAAATAAAAAAGAGGGAGTAAATAACGCCTTTAATGGAATTGTTGGAAAAAGTGGTGTATTAATTGAGAGTTTAACTATGGCATCGAAAGCAGCGCGAACAGATGCAACGCTTTTAATACGAGGAGAAAGTGGAACGGGAAAAGAGATGGTAGCAAGAGCAATTCATCGAGCAGGAGCGCGTTGTAATAAATCATTTGTAGGAATGAATTGTGCAGCGATTCCTTCGAATTTATTAGAAAGTGAATTGTTTGGATATGAAAAAGGAGCATTTACTGGAGCATATAAAGATAAGCCAGGAAAATTTGAAATTGCGAATGGTGGAACCATTTTTTTAGACGAAATTGGTGATATGGATATGGCAATGCAAGCAAAATTATTAAGGGTATTACAAGAACAAGAAATTGAACGTATTGGAGGTGTTAAACCGATAAAAATTGATGTGCGAATTATTGCAGCAACGAATAGTCCATTAGAAAAAATGATGAAGGAAGGATTATTTAGACGTGATTTATATTATCGACTCAATGTTATTACCGTAATGTTACCACCATTACGACAACGAAAAGGTGATATGCCACTATTAATTGAACATTTTTCAGAAAAAATAAGTAAAAAGTATGATTTGCCAAAGTGTACGATTAATAAAACGGCTTTAAATGCTTTAGAAAGGTATTATTTTCCAGGAAATGTTAGAGAATTAGAAAATATGATTGAAGGTGGTATGACATTATCCAATACGGAGTGGATTACAATAGATGATTTACCCAGTTATTTAAGAGAAGAACGGAAAGAATTAAAGATAGAGGAAAAGATTTTCAATATTAATGGGGAAAATATACCTACTTTTCAAGAAATGGAACGGCAACTTATTCAAGTGGCTCTAAAAAAATATGGTAGCTTTCGTCAAGTAGGTTTAGCATTAGGTCTTGATCACAAGACAATTGCAGCAAAAGTGAAAAAATATCATTTGAAATAGCTCAAAAGTTGGCATAATAATTGCATTCAATAAAAGATAGATCTCGAAAAATGTAAAAGGAGGATAATAATGACAGGCGTAATTATTGTATCACATAGTGAAAAACTGGCAGAAGGTTTACGCGATATCGTTATGGAAATGAATGACGGAAGCGTAGCGATTATTGCAGCTGGTGGAGCTGATGGCGGGCGTATTGGTACCAATACATTTAGAATCAAAGCTGCGATTGAAAAATTGGCTGAACGTGATCATATTCTGATTTTCGTCGATTTGGGAAGTGCCATATTATGTAGCGAAACAGCGATTGAAATGGTGGATGAAGAAATCCAGAAAAAGGTTCATATTGTGGATGCCCCATTGGTTGAAGGGGTTGTAGGCGGTGTAATTCAAGCCACGATTTGCAATGATTTAGAAGGAATAATCGCGACAGCAAAAGAAGGAGCAACGTTAAGGAAAGTATGTTAAGTGGGTAACATATACCCAATCAGGGGAATAAATACCCGAAACATAACTGCGGTGCTCCTCTAAATGGTGTATTTAGGGGATTTCATTTTGGCACGGTTCTTGCATCAAGTAAACGTATACAAATTTTTTTCAGGAGGATGAAATGAAACGATTTATTAATGATCCATATGATGTTGTTGAAGAGATGTTGGAAGGTTATGTACTAGCACACAAAGACTATGTGGAATTGCTAGATACAGACGAAGCCCAAGGTCGTGTTGTTCTAAGTAAAAAAGCAAAATCAAAAGATAAAGTAGGCGTTGTTATAGGTGGTGGCTCAGGTCATGAACCTTTATTTTTAGGCTATGTTGGATCAGGCTTTGTTGATGCAGCCGTTATTGGTAATATAAATACTTCACCATCTCCAGATCCCTGTTATGCTGCTGTAAAAACTGTTGATACAGGAAAGGGTTGTATCTATGTCTACGGAAACTATGCTGGTGACGTCATGAATTTTGACATGGGAGCAGAAAAGGCAGACGAAGAAGATGGTATTCGAGTTGAAACTGTTTTAGTGACAGATGATGTTCCATCATCGGAGAATATTGAAGACCGACGTGGGATTGCTGGTATGTATTTTGTAATGAAAGCAACCAGTGCAAAAGCTGACATGGGTGCAGATTTAGACGAAGTAGTTGCTACTGCTAAAAAAATTAATGGAGCAATGAGGACTATGGGTGTTGCAATGTCATCTCCAACTCTTCCATCTAAAGGCGGACCTATCTTTGAAATGGCAGAAAACGATATGGAAATCGGCATGGGACTCCATGGGGAACCAGGCATAAGACGTGGAACAATTGAAACAGCTGATAAAATAGTAGATCAAATGATGGATCCTATTTTAGAAGATCTTCCTTATGTTTCAGGAGATGAAGTTTATGTAATGGTTAACAGCCTAGGCGCAACGCCACTTCAGGATTTGCATATCTGTTTCCGCCGTATAGCTCAAATTTTAGAAGCTAAAGGGATTAGCATTTACAAAGCTTTAATTGGGAACATCGCAACATCCATGGATATGGCTGGCATGTCAATCACTTTGGTAAAATTGGATGACGAATTAAAAGAATTAATTGATTATCCTATCGATACTCCATACTTCACCCAAAATTAATTCCAAGCCATTAATTTAGACGATCAAGGTAACGAAATAGCAAGCTATGAAAACGTCTTCATATGTTTCTCGTGGTTCTCAAGCAGGTAACGAGTAAGTGACCGTATTTGATTGACATATTACTTTTATTAAAAAAGGGCTGTCAGGAAACAGCCTGCCCTTTAATCTATTGTCAGGAGAAAAAACATGAGCGATTATATTTTAAATAAAGACTATTTTATTGAGGTTATTGAAGATCTCATAATTTTAGCAGAAGAAAAGAAAGACTATTTTATTGAGTTAGATTCCGCGATTGGCGATGGGGATCATGGCATGAATTTGAGTATTGGTTTTCGTGAGATAAATAAAAATTTGGAAGGATGGAAATCGGAAGATATCAATATGATTTTCAAAAAATCAGGGACTGCATTATTGGATAAAGTTGGGGGTGCGGCAGGACCTCTTTATGGTGGATTCTTCATGAAATTTGGTTTGCCAGCAAAAGGGAAGGAAGAAGTTACGTTTGATGAATTTATTGCAATGATGGAATCTGGCGTTGCTATTGTTGAAAAACGCGGGAAAGCAGTAGTTGGTGATTCAACCATGATCGATACTATGCGGCCAGCAGTGAATGCTTTAAAAACTGCTTATTTTGAGGAAGGATTAGCTCCCAAAGAAGCCATGAAAAAGGCTTCTGAAACCGGAACGGCAGGATCTGATTCAACCATTCCGATTATTGCAAAAAAAGGACGTGCTATGCGATTGGGCGAACGAGCAATTGGTCATCGAGATCCAGGTTCGGCTTCAAGTGCTGCAATTTTGGAGGTCTTTTATAAGCGCATGCCATAATTTTTTAGGAAGATGATTAATTATGAGTATCTATTTCACTTCACTAAGCTAGCGGTTTGAAATTTCTCTTAGGGTTTCAGTCCAGAAATAAGTGATAAGATAGAAAAGTTTGATATTTTGAACTTTGTATGATAAATGGATTTCATTCCCTTGAAAATAGTAATAAAGCTAAAGAAGTAAACCATTAAAAGAGAATAGAGTAGGGCAAGAGTTTAGGAGATGTTCGTATGATACAGTGGGTGAATCACACCGGGAATTCTGGGAGTTATCTTTTGTATGATGCGAGCTTTTTTAGTGTGCTAAAAAGGATAGTTCATGACTCTGAAAAGAAAAAATGTTTAAGATAAAAAACTCAAATACAATAAGTGGTTGAGAAAAGCTGAAATTCAACTCAGTGATTTCATCTGTACACCAACGGAAAGAACGGCTTTAAGCCATGGGGAAAAAGCTGATTGAAGTATGTTCAAATTAGGAGATGCGAATATACTGTTTTAATTGGTTGGACATATTCATCGATTAGGAAAAAAGGTTATGGTGTATCAGGATTCAATCAAAGGAATAGCTTGTGATAAAACGGGTATTAAGTATAGGGTGAACATTATAAATAATTTAATAATTGTTGGGTTTTCTATGATAAAATAGGTATTAAGTAATATAGTGAACTGTGGCGTGGACTGTGTTATTACCATGAAATTGCCCAGTGCGAAATATAGTACTAATGGTACTAAAACAATTTATATAAATGGAGGAAAAACGATGAAAAACGTAATGATTTTTGGCGATTCAAACACTTGGGGATGGAACCCATCCAATGATTTAGTTGCAACGATTGAACGTTGGCCTGATGATGTACGCTGGGCTGGAGTACTTCAAAAAGAATTAGGTGACAAATATAAAATTATTCAAGAGGGTTTAAATGGAAGAACTACTGTTTGGGATGATCCGATTGAAGAATATCGTTGTGGGAAAGATCATATTATTCCATTATTAGATACACATGCACCATTAGATTTAGTCATTATTATGATTGGAACCAATGATTTAAAAGATCGCTATACGGTAACAGCACAGGATATTGCAAATGGAGCAGGTTTGATTTTAGATAAAACCATGGCTCAAATTGGCGCTTTTGGTTCAGAAGGTCCCAAGGTATTATTTGTAGCGCCGCCAGCATTAGGTTCAATTGAAGGTGGTATTTTTCAATTCATGTTTGAAGGTAATCGTGAAAAATCAGAGCAAATGCCAGAATTTTATAAGGGCGTTGCAGAGAGCCGAGGGGTTGCATATTTTGATGCAGGAACCGTTGCTAAGGCAAGTCAAAAGGATGGTTTACATATGGAAGCACCAGATCATGCTGCGCTTGGAAAAGCAATAGCTACCGAGGTAGAAAAGATATTAAAATAAAAAGAATTTAAGAAAAGATTTGGATAATAGGTGAAGATAATAACCGGATGTAACGAATCAAATTGTGTGTAATAAAAGCCCTTTGAACGACAAGAAAGAGCATCATAAAAAGGGGGTTTTTAAAGAACCAATTGGTTTTCCTGAAGGTGATAAATTTTCGCCTTTTTTAGATAGTAGTTCTTTCTTAAAGTTCAGAGAGAAGTAAGAGATGAATAATAAAATTGGATTGATTAACGGAAATGGGATTACGATGAATAGTATTTCTCCAAAATGCGAGGCTATTTATATTAAAGATGGTTTAATTGAGGCGATTGGATCAACAAAAGAAATAAGCGTTTTGGCAAATATTGAAGATGCAGAATTAATTGATTTAAACGGGAAAACTTTTTTCCCTGGTTTTCACGATTGTCATGTTCATATGATGAATACTGGAATAGCATCAATTGGAATCAATCTATTTGAATGCCGATCAATCGATGAGGTTTTTGAAACACTTGAAAAGGAAAGACCAAAAGATAAAGATCAATGGATTTATGGTTATGGATTAGATGAATCACGATTGAAAGAAAAACACTTGCCAACACTTCAAGAATTAGATCAGCATTTTGGCGAATCGGATCTTTATTTAGTTGATCGAGGATTGCATTACACATTAGTGAACACATTAGCAATGGAAAAGATAGGATTTTCAGGAGAAGAAAAAGGATTAATCGTTGATGAATTTGGAAATCGAACGGGTAGACTCCATGAAGAAGCCAATAGTAAGGCACGGAAATATTTCTATGATAAATTAACATGGGAACAACGTGAAGCGGCGATTCAATATACAGCGTTTCAAGCTAGCAAAGTTGGTGTGACAACGATTCATGCAATGGAAGGTGGAGATCTTTCTTCGGATTATGATATTCCAGTGTTTTTAAAACTAATGGAAACATTACCTGTGCATGTTGTTCTTCATTGGTGTAGTGAAAATTATCACGAAGTATTGGATAAAAAACTAAAGGCGATTGGTACAGATATTTTATTAGATGGATCCATCGGTTCAAGAACAGCAGCGTTTAAAAAACCTTATGCAGATAATCCAAAAACCTCAGGTGTTTTATATTATGATGATCAATGGGTAATTGATTATATTGTAAATGCTCATAAAAATGGATTGCAAACAGGTTTTCATGCGATCGGGCAAAAGGCAATTCATCAAGTTTTAAATTGTTTGGAAAAAGCATTAACGATTTATCCAGTAGATGATCATCGCTTTCGAATTGAACATTGTGGTTTTCCAGATAAAAAAGATATTAAGCGTGCAAAAAAATTAGGCGCTGTGATTTCAACACAACCGAGTTTTACCTATTTAAGAGGAGGACCAGATAGTGTCTATTGTGAAAGAGTGGGCTCAAAAAGAAATTGCCGAGCATATCCCATTCGAGAATTTTTAGATGCGGGAATTGTAGTGAATGGTGGATCAGATTCAGGAGTGACACCGATGAATCCATTATTAGGAATTCATGCAGCGGTTAATCCTCCTTATCATCAGAATGCTATTACAGTTAAAGAAGCGTTGAGATTATTTACGATTGATGGTGCTTATACTGGAAAAGAAGAAAAAGAAAGAGGCAGTTTAGAACTAGGTAAAGTTGGAGATATTACTGTATTGGCAGAAAATCCTTTAGAAGTTTTATCTGAAAAAATTAAGGATATATCCGTTGAGATGACAGTATATCAAGGTAACATTGTATTTCAAAAATAGAATAGGAGAGAAAGATGAAGTATATTTTAGGAATTGATGAAGGTACAACTGGTGTAAGAGCGATGATTTTTGATAAAGAAATTAATATTATGGGACAAGCCTATTCAGAATTTACACAACATTTTCCTCAGTCGGGTTGGGTTGAACATGATGGCAATGAAATTTGGGATGTTACCATGAAAATGGTTGAAAAAGCCTTAGAAAATGGTAATGTTAAACCGACAGAGATTGAAGCGATTGGGATTACAAATCAACGCGAAACAACCTTGTTTTGGGACAAAAAAACAGGAAAAGCGGTATGTCCTGCAATTGTGTGGCAAGATCGACGGACACTTGAAATTTGTGAAGCTTTAGATAAAAAGGATGGTCCTGGAATTGTTGATCGGACGGGGATGGTGATTGTTCCAAACGATGCAGCAACGAAGATAAAATGGATTTTAGACAACAATAAAATGGTAAAAGAAGGGGTGGAAAAAGGAAAGTATCTTTATGGCACGATTGATACATGGTTGGTTTGGAAATTAACGGGTGGTGCGGCACATATTACAGATTATTCAAATGCGTCGGTAACCCTCCTACAAAATGCAAGAAATTTAGAGTATGATGAATGGATACTCGATGAATTAAATATTCCAAGAGAAATACTGCCAGAATTAAGATCATCAAGTGAAGTCTATGGAAAGACGGATCCAGAGGTCTTTTTTGGAGCAGAAGTTCCAGTTGCAGGGGTGTTAGGTGATCAACAAGCGGCTGCTTTTGGTCAAGGTTGTTTTGAAAAAGGAATGGCTAAAAACACATATGGGACAGGATCTTTTATGGTTATGAATACGGGAGAAAAATATGTTCCACCATCAGATGGATTATTTTCACCAGTTTTATGGAGTGTTAATGGACGTACTGATTATGGATTAGAAGGAATGGCAGATGTTTCAGGTGCAGTTATTCAATGGCTTCGGGATGGATTAAACATCATTGAAGATCCTAAAGAAGCTGAAGAATTGGCACTTCAAGTAGAGGATAGTCTTGGTGTTTATTTTGTACCTGCTTTTGTGGGGTTGGGAGCGCCATATTTTGATTCGTATGCTAGAGGAACGATTGTTGGGATATCACGAGGTACTACAAAACATCATATTGCACGGGCTGCTTTAGAATCCATGGCGTTTCAAGTTAAAGATGCTTTTAATGTGATGGAAGAAAAATCGGGTTTTAAATTAACAAAGTTACGTGCTGATGGTGGTGGTGCAAAAAGTGATTTCATGCTTCAATTCCAGGCTGATATTTTAGGAATTCCAGTTGAGCGACCAATGATTACAGAAACGACAACCTTAGGAGCAGCTTATGCAGCAGGTTTAGCAGTAGGTTATTGGAAAAACTTTGAAGAAATTAGTAAATTTTGGAAGGTTGAAAAGCGATTTGAACCAAAAATCAGTGATGAAAAACGACAAGAATTATGTCGCTTTTGGGATAAAGCAGTTAAACGTTCTGCGGGATGGTTAAAAGAAGAGGATTAAGGAAAAACGATTGGATGAGTTTTTTTTAAAAAAGTGAAGCATGGATTAATAAGTGAATCAAAAAAATAAATCATCTTGAAGCTATGTCTTCAAGATGATTTATTTAATGGGAGATAAAAAATAGAGCTTGGTTTTCAGACGGTAGACAAAGATATATAGCAGTGCCGACAATTGTTAGCATGGGGTGTGTATACGGCGACTAGGCGGTAGCCCCTACGAATTGCAAGTATACAATGGATTAACAATTAGTCGGTACAGGCGTTTATCGACAAAAATAGAGTTTAGCTCTTATATTAAAAGAAAAAGAAAAAGAAAAAAACTTATAAAAATAATTGTAAAAGAAAATTCATTTAAAAGACTAGCAATTCACTATGATAAAGTGTATAATATTTTATATTATATTAGGAAAAGAGGAATAAAGGTAATGAAAAGAAAAAGTATTGTTGGTCTTGTTTTAGTAATTATGCTTATTGCGAGTTTATTTGCAGGATGTAGTTCAACTGCAACATCAGAGGGGGAAGCAACAGCTAATAATGATGATAAGACCTTTGTAGTTGGTCTAGATGATTCGTTCCCACCAATGGGTTTTAGAGATGATAAAAATGAAATTGTAGGCTTTGATATTGACCTTGCTAAAGAAGTTGGAAAACGTATGGGCATGGAAGTTGTTCTTCAACCAATTAACTGGGATACAAAAGAATTAGAACTTGATTCTGGTAATATTGATGTTATTTGGAATGGTGTTACCATGACAGATGAACGAAAAGAAGCAATGGATTTTAGCAAACCATATCTTGAAAATGATCAAGTTATTGTTGTTAAAAAAGATTCTACTATTAAAACAAAAGCAGATTTAGCAGGAAAAAATATTGGATTGCAAAAAGGATCATCAGCATATGATGCATTTATGGCAGATCCAATTAATACTGAAACAGCTGCGATGAATGAATATCCTGAAAATGTTTCGGCTTTAAGTGATTTAGGAATTGGACGAATTGATGCAGTTATTGTGGATTCAATTGTTGCACGATATTATATTTCATCTGAAAATGCGGATTATGTCGTATTAGATGAAAGTTTATCACCTGAATTATATGGTGTTGCGATTAAAAAAGGAAATATTGAATTACAAACAAAAATTCAAGAAGCCCTTGATGCAATGAATGAAGATGGAACTGCTGGAGAAATTTCAACAAAATGGTTTGGAGAAGATATCGTTTATAAACAATAAGAAAAGTTATCTCATTTAGAATTGTTGGCATGAAATTTACATCTTACAAGGTAATTGAAGATATAAAAATAGGATAAATCAAGATTCAATGTTAGTGTTTTTTTATAAATGATTACCTTGAAGATTGTCCACAGTTAGATCGGATAGTTTCTATCCGATTTTTTTATGAGTTACAAAAGAAAGTTATGAAAGAGTAAGCGTATTTATGTGATGATTTCTAGAAATCAAAGAAAAAAACAAACTTTGATTATTATTTTTCAGGAGAACAATTATGTCAGATTTTTTAATCTATTTATCGAATATTACACTACCAATGATTCAAGGAATGGGTGTAACATTAAGTGTTTTTGTTGTAACAATTATTTGTTCTATACCATTAGGTTTTATGTTTACATTAATGGTTCAAAGTAAAATAAAACCAATAAAAGCTTTTGCTTCAGGATATATTTATATATTAAGAGGAACACCGTTATTATTACAATTAATGTTTGTTTATTTTGGATTGCCACTATTGCCGTTTATTGGACAGTTTCTTATTTTTGGTCGTTTTACATCGGCATGTATTGCTTTTGGATTAAATTATTCAGCCTATTTTGCCGAAATATTTAGAGGTGGATTATTAGCGATTGATAAAGGACAGTATGAGGCGGCAAAGGTTTTAGGTTTTACAAAGATTGAAACTATGGTTCGGATTGTAATACCACAAATGATCCGGGTTTGTTTGCCTTCGATTAGTAATGAAACAATTACATTAGTTAAGGATACGGCTCTTGTTACAGTTATTGGAGTAGCAGAAATATTGCATTATGCAAAAACAGCGGTTAATCGTGATGGTGATACCTTTGCTTTTTTAGTTGCTGCGGTACTATATTTAATGATTAATTTTGTAATTACAATGGTATTTAAAAAACTTGAAAAGAAATATGAATTTTAGAAAGGGTGGACATGGAAATAATAAAAGTAAAGAATCTTAATAAAAGTTTTGGTGAAAATCACGTTCTAAAAGATATTTCATTTAGCGTAAATAAAGGCGATGTTATGGCGATTATCGGATCTTCAGGTTCAGGGAAATCGACACTATTACGATGCTTGATCGATTTGGAAAAAGCGGATAGCGGTGATATTATTATGGAAAACAAAGCCTTATTAAAGTCTGGAATTTATGCAAGTAATCAAGAAATTCGTGAAATTATAATGAAAATGGGAATGGTATTTCAACATTTTAATTTATTTCCACATTTGACAGTTCGAGAAAATTTAGAATTAGCACCAAAGATTGTAAAAAAAGAAGTGCTGGGTAAACGAAAAGAACGATGTGAAATATATTTAAAAAAGGTTGGATTATTAGAGCGTATTGATGCCATGCCTTCGACACTATCAGGTGGAGAAAAGCAACGCGTAGCGATTGCACGGGCATTAATGATGAATCCTGATATATTGCTTTTTGATGAACCAACTTCAGCGTTAGATCCAGAATTAACAGGTGAGGTATTAAGCGTAATGAAAGATCTTGCCAATGAACATATGACAATGGTAGTTGTGACCCACGAAATGAGTTTTGCAAGAGATGTTGCGAATAAGGTTGTTTTTATGGATGTAGGAAAAGTTTTAGAAGAAGGACCACCAGAAGAAATTTTTCTTAATCCCAAAGAAGAACGAACACGTGAATTTCTAAGTACAATTCTTCGAGATCAAGGTCGATATCAAAAGAAAAAGAAACGCTATCGATTAAAAAGATATCAATAAAAAAAACTTTTCAATCCTAACGATTGAAAAGTTTTTTTATATTGAATAAATATATTGACGAATCCTTATTGTTATGATAGCATATTAAATTGCATTGGTATCTAATAAAATAAAGATATCATAGACTCTTAAAGTTATGATTTTCAGAAATAATAACATCAAATTTTCAAAGCTCTATGATCTGATCAAAGGGGAAATAGTCGTTTGAATGACTAAATGTAATTGATTTCTTGAACTAATAATAACATAAGGAGAGTTGAAACACAACAGGCAAAATTTGAGGGTTAATGAAAGAAAAAGTCTTTTATTAATAATTGTTTGCTGAGTATTTTTGTGAGAGGTGATACTGGATGGTAATGATGCATCCTGAAAAAAACGGATTAAGAATACGCCAAAGTTTTTCAAAAATTAAAGAAGTTATTGAAATGCCGAATCTTATTGAGGTTCAAAAGGATTCTTACGACTGGTTTATTGAAAAAGGTCTCCATGAGGTTTTTGAAGATATTGATAAAATTGAAGATTATACAGGAAATTTGGTATTAGAATTTGTTGATTATTCAATCGAAGGAAAACCAAAATATACGATTGAAGAGTGTAAAGAAAGGGATCAAACCTACTTTATACCTTTAAAAGTTACCGTGCGTTTAATTAATAAAGAAAAAAATGAAGTAAAAGAACAAAAAGTATATATGGCTGATTTGCATAAAATGACGGAAACCGGAACCTTTATTGTTAATGGGGCCGAACGTGTTATTGTAAGTCAACTGGTTAGATCGCCAGGGGCATATTTTTCATTGAGTCGTGATAAGTTGGGTAAAAAGCTTTTTTCAGCTCAAGTTATTCCAAATCGTGGAGCATGGTTAGAGTACGAAACTGATTCTAATGATATTATGTATGTTAAAATCGATCGCACACGAAAGCTTCCGATTACAGCCCTTATTCGTGCCCTAGGTTTAGGCACAAATCAAGAAATACTTGATTTTTACGGAGATGATTACCGTTTAGTTGAAACCATAAAAAAAGATGAAAATAACAATATGAAATCAACACGTGATGGTTTAATAGAAATTTATAAACGATTACGTCCAGGTGAGCCACCAACAGTTGAAAGTGCACAATCATTATTGAATTCGATGTTTTTTGATGATCGTCGCTACGATTTAGCAAAGGTAGGACGTCATAAATATAATAAAAAATTGGCGCTATCAACACGAGTTTCTGGACAACGTTCAGCCAGTACCATTATTAACAATGATACCGGTGAGATTTATGTTGAAGAAGACGAAATCATTACACATGATATTGCTTTAGCAATTCAAAATTCAGGAATTAATGTTGTTGATATTAAAATTGAAGATAAAACGGTCCGTATAATTGGAAATGGTTTTGTTGATATTTATAAACAAGATATTCCGTTTGATTTTAGTGATTTAAATATAAGAGAACTTGTTTGTTATGAAGTCCTAAAAGAAATTTTAGAATCGGATGTATCAGATGAAGAGAAAAAGAAAACATTAAAGAAACGAATGGATGAATTGGTTCCAAAGCATGTATTAATTTCAGATCTACATGCATCAATTTCCTATATTATTGGATTGGATTATGATATTGGAGCAATTGATGATATTGATCATTTAGGAAATCGTCGTTTACGTTCAGTTGGGGAACTTCTTCAAAATCAATTTAGAATTGGGCTATCTCGAATGGAACGTGTTGTTCGTGAGAGAATGTCAGTTCAAGATGATGAAGTATTAACACCTCAAGGTTTGATTAATACACGGCCAGTGAATGCAGCACTAAAAGAATTTTTCGGAAGTTCACAATTGTCTCAATTTATGGATCAAACGAATCCATTAGCTGAGTTAACCCATAAACGTCGATTATCAGCGCTTGGACCTGGTGGTTTAAGTCGTGAACGGGCTGGATTTGAAGTCCGAGATGTTCATCATAGTCATTATGGTCGTATGTGCCCAATTGAAACGCCAGAAGGCCCAAACATTGGATTAATTGGTTCGTTGAGTACCTATGCACGTGTGAATGAATATGGATTTATTGAGACACCCTATCGAAATGTTTATGATGGTGTGGTAACAGATGAAATTCATTATTTAGCAGCGGATGAAGAAGGACAATATGCTATTGCACAAGCCAATGAACCATTAGACGAAACAGGCCATTTTATACATGAACAAGTAACGGGGCGTGCAGGAAGCAAACGTGATTTTGTTCTCCTGTTACCAAACCGTGTTGATTATATGGATATTTCGCCAAGACAAGTCGTTTCAGTTGGAACATCGCTTATTCCGTTCTTAGAAAATGATGATGCCAATCGTGCTTTAATGGGAGCGAATATGCAACGTCAAGCCGTGCCTCTTCTTATTCCACAATCACCAATTATTGGAACAGGAATGGAACATAAAGCAGCAAAAGATTCAGGCGTTTGTGTTATTTCAAAATATGCGGGTGTTATTGAACGCGTTGAAGCATCTGAAATTCATGTTCGACGTGATACGGGAGAATTAGATAAATATACCTTATTAAAATTCAAACGTTCAAATCAAGGAACCTGTATGAACCATAAACCACTTGTTGATAAAGATCAACACGTTGAAGCAGGGGAAATTATTGCGGATGGTCCATCCACAGAACTTGGTGAATTAGCATTAGGACGAAATATTCTTATGGGCTTTATGGAATGGGAAGGCTACAATTATGAAGATGCAATTTTAATTAATGAAAAATTATTAAAAGAAGATGTTTTTACATCCATTCATATTGAAGAGTTTGAGGCAGAAGCACGAGAAACAAAACTTGGACCAGAAGAAATTACTCGTGATATTCCAAATGTAAGCGAAGATTCTTTAAAGAATTTAGATGAACGTGGTATTATTTTTGTTGGTGCCGAGGTTAAATCTGAAGATATTTTAGTCGGGAAAGTAACGCCTAAGGGTGAAACGGATCTTTCAGCAGAAGAAAAATTATTGCGTGCAATCTTTGGCGAAAAGGCTCGAGAAATTCGAGATACATCGTTAAAAGTATCTCATGGAGAATCCGGAATCGTATTAGATGTTAAAGTATTTTCACGAGAAAATAAAGATGAAGATCTTAAACCAGGGGTTAATACATTAGTACGAGTTTTAATTGCAGTTAAGCGAAAGATTTCAGTTGGAGATAAAATGGCGGGTCGTCATGGAAACAAAGGGGTAATTTCCCGAATTCTTCCAGAAGAAGATATGCCATTTATGCCTGATGGAACACCGCTTGAAATTGTATTAAATCCTTTAGGGGTGCCATCAAGAATGAATATTGGGCAGGTACTAGAAGTCCATTTAGGTTTGGCGATGAAAGAACTTGGCTGGCATATTGCGACACCCGTTTTTGATCCAGCAAGTGAAGGTGATATTAAGGATTTATTGGAAACGGCAGGGTTACCAAGAGATGGTAAAATTCAGCTTTATGATGGACGAAGTGGCGAACCTTTCGATAACTTGATAACAGTAGGGTATATGTATATCTTAAAACTGCATCATTTGGTTGATGATAAAATGCATGCTCGATCAACGGGACCTTATTCTTTAGTAACACAACAACCACTTGGTGGTAAGGCTCAATTTGGTGGACAACGGTTCGGAGAAATGGAAGTATGGGCACTTGAAGCATATGGTGCAGCGCATACACTTCAAGAAATTTTAACCATTAAATCGGATGATGTTGTCGGACGAGTGAAAGCCTATGAAGCGATTGTAAAAGGTGAAAATATACCAAAACCAGGAATTCCAGAATCATTTAAAGTATTAATGAAAGAATTCCAAAGTTTAGGTTTAGATGTAAATATTTTAAATAACCAAGAAAAAATTAAAATTCTTGATGATGAAATTGATGCACGCGATCCTTTAGAAGAACTAGCAATTGAAATTGGAACCGCAGAAATTTCAAGTGCTGGCGATGATGTTCGTTTGGAAGATACCTTTCAAATTAAGAATATTGATGATAATGATGATATATTATAAAGTAAATAAATTCAAAAAAGAAGGGAGCGAAGCCATTTGTTAAACGAAGAATTCACCTTCAAATCCTTGCAAATTGGATTGGCATCACCTGAAAAGATCAGAGAATGGTCGCGGGGAGAAGTTAAAAAACCGGAAACAATTAATTATAGAACCCTTAAGCCTGAAAAAGAAGGTTTGTTTTGTGAAAAAATATTTGGACCACAAAAAGATTGGGAATGTAATTGCGGAAAATATAAACGTATTCGTCATAAAGGGATCGTTTGTGAAAATTGTGGCGTTGAGGTTACAAAGTCTAAGGTAAGACGTGAACGGATGGGACATATTGAATTAGCCTCTCCAGTTTCACATATTTGGTATTTTAAAGGGATCCCAAGTCGAATGGGACTTATTTTAGAAATGTCTCCACGAAATTTAGAAAAAATTATTTATTTTGCAGCATACGTGGTTACGGATCCTGGAGAAAGTAATCTTGATTACAAACATATTCTTACTGAAACGGAATATCGAGAAGCCAAAGGTCAATTTGGAAATAAATTTACTGCGAATATTGGTGCAGAAGCGATACAAGAACTTTTAAAAATGGTTGATTTAGATCAAGAATCAGCAGTACTTAAAGAAGAATTAAAAGGCAGTTCTGGACAAAAGAAAATTCGAATTGCACGACGTTTAGAAGCTGTAGAAGCGTTTAGAAATTCAAATAATCGACCAGAATGGATGATTTTAGAAACAATTCCTGTTATTCCACCTGAATTAAGACCAATGGTACAATTAGATGGTGGACGTTTTGCAACATCGGATTTGAATGATTTATATCGACGTGTCATTAACCGTAATAATCGATTGTTAAAATTATTAGAACTTGATGCACCCGATATTATTGTTCAAAATGAAAAACGAATGTTACAAGAAGCAGTGGATGCTTTAATTGATAATGGAAGACGTGGGCGTGCAGTAACAGGTCCAGGGAATCGTCCGTTTAAATCATTAAGTGATATGCTCAAAGGGAAGCAAGGTCGTTTTAGACAGAATTTATTAGGTAAACGTGTTGATTATTCAGGACGATCAGTTATTGTTGTTGGTCCGGATCTTAAAATGTACCAATGTGGTTTGCCAAAAGAAATGGCAATTGAACTATTTAAACCATTTGTGATGCGTGAATTAGTAGGACGTGGTTTATCACAAAATATCAAAAGTGCAAAAAAAATGGTTGAAAAATTAGATCCAATGGTATGGGATGTATTAGAAGAAGTTATACAAGAACATCCTGTCTTATTAAACCGTGCACCAACCCTTCATCGACTTGGAATTCAAGCATTTGAACCAGTTCTTGTTGAAGGAAAAGCAATTAAACTTCATCCGTTAGTATGTACTGCATATAATGCGGATTTCGATGGCGATCAAATGGCGGTTCATGTGCCATTATCCGTTGAAGCACAAGCAGAAGCACGATTTTTAATGTTGGCTTCAAATAATATTCTTAAGCCTCAAGATGGAACATCTGTTGTTACACCAACTCAAGATATGATTCTTGGAACCTATTATCTGACGATTTTCAAGGAAAATGGAAAAGGAGCGGGGAGCGTATATAAAGACGAAGATGAAATGGAAATGGCATATTTTAACAGAGACGTTGAATTACATTCAGAAGTTAAAGTACGACTATTCAAAGAAATCGATGGCGAGATGATGTCACATATTGTGACAGGGACTGTTGGACGATTCATTTTTAATCAAGTTATTCCTCAAGAATTAGGGTTTGTAAAACGTAATACGATTGAAGAAAAGTTTCAATTAGAAATTGATTTTCAAGTGAATAAAAATGTTCTTTCAAGTATTGTAGAACGCTGTTATAAAAAACTAGGACCGACGGTTACATCGGAAGTTTTAGATGAAATTAAACGACTAGGTTTTACATATTCAACGCGAGCTGGAATTAGTGTTGGAATAAGTGATATGGTCGTTCCTAGAAACAAAGAAGAAATTCTTGCGCTCGGGGATGTAAAAATTGCGGATAATTTAAATTTATTTAGGCAAGGTTTTATAAGTGACGAAGAACGTTATAATAATGTAGTAGAGATTTGGAATAATGTAACAGATGAAGTTACAGATGCTTTATTAGAACATTTGGATGCACTTAATCCAATTAATATGATGGCTGATTCTGGAGCCCGTGGAAGTAAGAATCAAATTCGACAATTAGCAGGGATGCGTGGTTTGATGGCAAATCCAACAGGTCGAATTATTGAATTACCAATCCGATCAAATTTCCGTGAAGGATTGAATGTTCTGGAATTTTTTTCATCCACTCATGGAGCCAGAAAAGGTCTTGCAGATACAGCCCTTCGAACAGCAGATTCAGGTTACTTGACACGACGTCTTGTTGATGTTAGTCAGGATGTAATTGTTAGAGAAGAGGACTGTGGCACAACTCGCGGATATGAAGTATCCACGATTAATGATCATGGTGAAATAATTGAAACATTGGAAGAACGAATTATTGGGCGATATGCTTTTGAAGATATTATTCATCCTGAAACAGGAGAAATATTAGCGCCTGCTAATGGAATTATTGATAGTGACATGACAGATGCGATTATTGCATCGGGAATTGAAAAAGTATTAATTCGAGCAGTCTTTAATTGTCAATCCAAACATGGGGTGTGCAAGAAATGTTATGGTGTTGATTTAACAACATGGCGCTCCGTTGAAATTGGGGAAGCAGTTGGAATTATAGCAGCACAATCAATTGGTGAGCCAGGGACACAATTAACGATGCGTACATTCCATACTGGTGGTGTGGCATCAGCTGATGATATTACTCAAGGATTGCCAAGAATCGAAGAACTTTTTGAAGCACGTAAACCAAAAGGGCAAGCAATTATTACGGAAATTTCTGGACGCGTAGAAATTCAAGATACGCAAAAGAAAACTGAAGCAGTGGTTATGGGATCAGATGGTGAAACAAAAGTTTATTTAATTCCATACGGATCACGACTGCTAGTTCAGACTGGACATATGTTAATAGCTGGAGATGAAATTACAGATGGTTCAATTAATCCAAGTGATATCTTGAGAATTATGGGAATTGATAGTGTTCAACAATATTTACTTCAAGAAGTTCAAAAGGTATATCGAATGCAAGGCGTACATATTGGGGATAAACATATTGAACTCATTATTCGTCAAATGTTAAGAAAAGTTAAGATTGAAAATGCAGGAGATACAGCACTTCTTGCAGGCAGTATGGTGGATATTTTTAACTTTGAAGATGCAAATAAAAAAGTATTAGAAGAAAATTTAGAAATAGCATCAGCGAGTCGAGAATTGTTAGGGATTACAAAAGCTTCTTTAGCAACAGATTCCTTTTTATCGGCCGCTTCATTTCAAGAAACAACGCGCGTGTTAACTGATGCAGCAATTAAAGGCAAAATTGACCCACTTATTGGATTAAAAGAAAATGTTATTATTGGGCAATTAGTACCAGCAGGTACGGGTGTTAAGATGTATGGTGAGATCGATTTAGAATATGAACGTGAAGAAGAAGAATATATTTATCAAGAAATTGTTGAAGTTGATGGATTAGATGAAAGCTTAGATATTGTCTTTGATGATGAAATATTAAATGCTTCAGTTGAAGAAGAACAAGAAGAAACGGAAGATGCGATTATAGCAGATTTAGATATTTTTGATCTTGACTTTTTAACGAAAGAATAATTCTTGACATTTAAAGAATTACCATGTATAGTAGTAAGGTGTGTTTAGTATGGATTAATGAACAGCAAGGAGGCGAAATTACATGGATCAATTTGTTGATATTCCAAAAGTAGTTGGAACAAAACAAACGCTTAAGGCTGTGAGTGAAGGTAAAGCACGTAAAGTGTATTTAGCTCAGGATACAGAAGAGCACATAAAGAAAATGATTTATGATTGTTGTCAAGAACATATGGTGTCAATCGATTGTGTTGATACGAAGATTCAACTTGGTAAAGCTGGTGGAATTGAACGACCAGCAGCAGTGATCACGATAATTAAATAATCCGAATCACGATATTTCATTTGAAGTATTGTGATTCACTTGCTAAGTCATTAATAATTTATTTTAAATTATTGATATAATTTTAAAAAAGGAGGTGCAGGACTAAATGCCTACAATTAATCAGCTTGTAAAAAAAGGAAGAGTGCGTAAGGAAGAAAAAACAAAAACTCCAGCGTTAAAAGCAAATCCTCAAAAGAGAGGCGTATGTACAGCAGTTAGAACATCCACACCAAAGAAACCAAACTCTGCTCTAAGAAAAATAGCAAGAGTTCGTCTCGTAAATGGAATGGAAGTGACAGCGTATATCCCAGGGATTGGTCATAATTTACAAGAACATAGTATTGTTCTTATTAAAGGTGGCCGTGTTAAGGATTTACCAGGGGTTCGTTATAAAATCATTCGTGGTGCTCTAGATACCGCTGGTGTTGACACGCGTAGACAAGCTCGATCCAAATACGGGGCTAAAAAGCCTAAAAAATAGTAGTGCATAGTGCTGCATGTTAACGGACTTAAATTAATTTTAAGGCCATATATGTGAAAGACGCAATACGCACAACAACGTAAAGTTGGATGTCGAGTACCGATGAACATAAAATAAAATGTTGAGGAGGGAAGTAAAGTGCCTAGAAAAGGACCTGTTCCAAAAAGAGAAGTTTTACCTGATCCTATTTATGGAGATATTGTTGTAACTAAATTAGTGAACAATATTATGTTAGATGGAAAAAAAGGTATTGCTCAGAAAATTGTTTATGATGCATTTGAAAAAGTGAATGAAAAAACTGGCAAAGATGCTTTAGAAGCTTTTCAAGAAGCTTTAGGGAATATTATTCCAGTTTTAGAAGTAAAAGCACGTCGAGTTGGAGGTGCTACATATCAAGTACCAATGGAAATCCGAACTGAAAGAAAACAAGCCTTAGGATTGCGTTGGTTAGTGACTTATTCTCGTAAACGTTCTGAAAAAACTATGAAGGATCGCTTAGCTGGAGAAATCATGGATGCACTGAATAACAGTGGTGCAGCTGTGAAGAAAAAAGATGATACTCACGCAATGGCAGAAGCGAATAAGGCATTTGCTCATTATCGTTGGTAATTAAAATTAAGAAATAGAGAGGAAAGCATCAGTGTCACGAGAATATAGCTTAGAAAAAACAAGAAATATAGGTATTATGGCACACATTGATGCAGGAAAAACCACTACTACAGAAAGAATCTTGTTCTATTCTGGTAAAATTCATAAAATTGGAGAAACCCATGATGGGGTTTCTCAAATGGATTGGATGGAACAAGAACAAGAAAGAGGAATTACAATTACCTCTGCAGCAACAACCTGTCATTGGAAAGATAATCGAATTAATATTATCGATACACCAGGACACGTTGATTTTACGGTTGAAGTTGAACGCTCATTAAGAGTGCTTGATGGATCTGTAGCTGTATTTTGTGCAAAGGGTGGAGTTGAACCTCAATCAGAAACAGTATGGCGTCAAGCTGATAAATATCATGTACCAAGAATGGCCTATGTTAATAAAATGGACATTACTGGAGCAGATTATTATAATGTACTGACTATGATGGAGGATCGTCTTAGTACGAATCCTGTACCGATACAATTACCTATTGGAAAAGAAGGGGACTTCATTGGGATTATTGATCTCATTATTATGAAGGCCATGATTTATAAAGATGAATTAGGCGAGGATATTGAGATTACTGATATTCCAGAAGATATGCTTGAATTAGCTCAAGAATATCGCGAAAAATTAATAGAATCTGTTTCAGATTATGATGAAGTAATTATGGAAAAATTCCTTGATGGCGAAGAAATCGAGATAGATGAATTAAAAGCCGCAATTCGTTTAGCAACATTACATGTTGATATTATTCCAGTTGTATGTGGGTCGTCATATAAAAATAAAGGTGTTCAATTAGTATTGGATGCAGTTGTTGATTATATGCCATCACCATTGGATGTTCCAGCAATTACAGGAACAAATCCAGATACTGGAGAAGAAGATAAAAGAGAAGCAAGTGATGAGGAACCATTTTCAGCATTAGCATTTAAGATTATGACGGATCCATTTGTTGGAAAACTTGCATTCTTCCGTGTTTATTCAGGAAGTATTAACTCAGGTTCGTATATTTATAATTCTTCAAAAGATAAAAGAGAACGTCTTGGACGTATTTTACAAATGCATGCAAATCATCGTGAAGAAATATCAACAGTATATACTGGTGATATTGCAGCAGCGGTTGGTTTAAAAGATACATCAACAGGTGATACATTATGTATTGCTACAAAACCGATTGTTTTAGAATCAATGGTTTTCCCAGAACCGGTTATTCATGTAGCAATTGAACCAAAAACAAAAGCTGCACAAGAAAAGATGAGTACAGCATTACAAAAACTTTCTGAAGAAGATCCAACCTTTAGAACGCATACGGATGAAGAAACAGGGCAAACGATCATTTCTGGTATGGGTGAACTTCATCTTGATATTATTATTGATCGTATGCTTCGTGAATTTAAAGTTGAAGCGAATGTTGGAGCACCTCAGGTTGCATATAAAGAGTCCATTACTAAAGCTGTTGAAGCTGAAGGTAAGTTTGCTCGTCAATCGGGTGGACGTGGTCAGTATGGTCATTGTCTTATTCGGATGGAACCTGTTGAACCTGGTACAGGTTATATCTTTGAAAGCAAAGTTGTTGGTGGGTCAATTCCTAAAGAATTTATCAATCCAATCAACCAAGGAATTGAAGAAGCTATGCGTAATGGTGTAATAGCTGGATATCCTGTTTTAGATCTTAAAGTAACCGTATATGACGGATCATTTCATGATGTGGATTCATCTGAAATGGCATTTAAGATTGCTGGATCAATGGCATTTAAAAACGGAATGAGAAAAGCAGATCCTGTTATTTTGGAACCTATATTTAAACTTGAAATTGTTATTCCAGAAGAATATATGGGTGATGTTATGGGCGATATTAGTTCACGACGTGGCCGAATTGAAGGTATGGAAGTGCGTGGTGGGGCTCAAATCATTAATGGTTATGTACCACTATCAGAAATGTTTGGTTATGCAACAGCTCTTAGAAGTAAATCTCAAGGACGTGGCGTATATACAATGCAATTTTCTCATTATGAAGCTGTTCCTAAATTTGTTTCAGAACAAATTATTGAAGGCAATAAACAATAACGTATAAATATTTAATTATTA
>LGOV01008985.1_pt5 | contig 23838 bp, 25 predicted proteins | sample 469881 | NCBI WGS metagenome assembly LGOV01 (sample SAMN03857199, study PRJNA290197) | marine sediment metagenome | biome: marine cold seep biome; feature: cold seep; material: marine sediment; isolation source: sample #5579, elevator 3A push core 41 containing 12 cm of sediment... ...
GAACGGCCCTTGGACACCGATGCGCCTGCCGGGGAAGTGGGCCCACTGTTGGCCAGTCGAGCTTGGTAGCCAAGTCGGGTCACGGCAAACGTCAACGCCGAGGCCGGTGTCTCCGGATCAACGGCTACCGATGCCGTCCCCTGAGGATAGGATACCTCCACCGACTGCACGCCGGGCAGCTTCTCCAGGGCTTCCCTGACATGATCCGCACAGCGGTCACAGGTCATGCCACTCACGTTGAGTTCAATCATCACGTTTCTCCGAGTCTTCATTAGTAAAGCCGGCATCCTGCTTCCGCTTGTGGTATCGCGCGTAGAGAGGTAAGCCGATGGCCAGGGCGGCAAACAGCAGGTAATCGAGATAGCCTGCCAACGCGGCCAGGCCCGCCGTACCGAATAGCACCAGGGCGATTGGCGCGGCGCAACACAGCACCATCAACCCGGTGCCAAGCACGACGCTTAAAAATTTCTGCGAATCTTTCACGCTTATTCCTTCACCGTGGCGGGCAAGCTCGTAAACAACTCACCCGATGACCGCGATGTGCAGCTGCTTGATGTCACTCAGGGGGCGTATTCCTTGATTTGATAGAGCCGTTGTCACAACAGGCGTCGAACTGCTTCTTACGCCAAATCGCATAAATGGTCAGGCCGATGAAGAAGGCCAGGGCCGGCAATAACACAACGTCGAGATAGCCCGTCAGCCCCGCCAGGCCCACCGTGCCAAGCAGGATCACCAGGATCGGCGTAAAGCAGCACAATGCCACCAGGACGGTGCCGATCACGCTCACGCGCAGCAGGGGCTTGGGATTCTTCATGATCACTCTCGATCCGCTTGCGAGGATGTCGGGGTTGATGGATACCCAGCGTTGATGGTGGCCTCGGTCAATGCCTCCACCGACGTTCGGGCGTCGTCAAAGGTGACCACGGCCTCGAGATCCGCGTAGCTCACGTCGACTTGCGAGACGCCGTCCACCTTGTTGAGGGCGGCCTTGACGGTGATCGGGCAGGCGGCACAGGTCATGCCCGGCACCGACAGCGTCACGGTCTGCAGGGCCGCTAAGGCGGGCGTGCTGAGCAGGGCGAGTAGCGCGATGAAGGCGAAACGAGCTTTCATGGTAGATCTCCTTTTAATAGAACAGGGGCAAGATGTAGGGGAATACCAGGGCGATTAGCACCAGCAGCGATACGAGCCAGAAGATCGCCTTGTAGCCCGTCCTGACCCGTGGCACGGCACACACCTCTCCCGGCTGGCACTTTTCCACTGGCCGAAAGACGCGACGCCAGGCGAAGAACATCGCCACCAGCGCGACGCCGATAAAGAGCGGGCGATAGGGCTCCAACGCCGCCAGATTGCTGATCCAGGCGCCGGAAACGCCCAGCGTGATCAGCACCAGCGGGCCGAGGCAACACGCCGAGGCCAGGAGGGCCGCGACTCCTCCGGCGGCCAGGGGCCCTCGCCCCGTTTTAGATGTCCGCATTGACGATTCTCCTTTCGGGATGGGGGGAGCTACGATAAGGTTACTTCCGTAGCTTGGTACGGAGTCAAGCATCATGAAGAGACATGCAGATAAAGTGGCGGACACCATGACCATTGGCGGCCTGGCCAAGGCGGCCGGCGTCAATGTCGAGACAATCCGCTATTACCAGCGACGAGGGCTATTATCGGAGCCCGAACGCCCTCCCGGAGGTATTCGACGCTATAGTGCCGCCGATATCGACAGGTTGACGTTCGTGAAAACGGCGCAGCAGCTGGGCTTTAGTCTGGATGAGATCAGTGACCTACTTCGGCTGGAAGATGGCGCCCACTGTCAAGAAGCCAGTGCTCTCGCAGAGCACAAGTTAGGGGACGTTCGCGAGAAGATCGACAGGCTTGAAAGAATTGAGAAGGTGCTGAGCGAAATGGTCGACAGATGCCATGCACAACAAGGCAATATCACTTGCCCGCTAATTGCGTCATTGCATGAAGGGCTCAGAGAAGCAGAAGACCCAAGGGAGTAACTCACCTTCAGTTCGTTGAAAACAACGCGGTCAAAGAGTCGCGATCATCTATGGACCATGTCGACAAGGAAAGTTTGCATGACTAGCTTGCCTGACAACATCCTTCACCTTCCCGAGTACCACGTCCTAGGCACCAAGATGGAAGAGCATGATCTCCACTACCAGGTCGAAGCTCCTGAGCCTCTAGCTTGCGAGGAATGCGGCGTTGAGAGTGAGTTTGTCAGGTTCGGCAAGCGCGATGTGGCCTATCGCGACCTACCCATCCACGGAAAGCGGGTCACCCTCTGGGTGGTCCGTCGCCGCTACACCTGCCGGGCGTGTGGAAGGACGTTCCGGCCAGCTCTTCCGGAAATGGTAGACGATCACCGCATGACGCGGAGGCTTTACAACCACGTCGAGAAGGAAGCCTTCAATCACCCCTACGCCTACGTGGCTGATACCACGGGCCTCGACGAGAAGACTGTCCGCGAGATATTCAAGAAGAAGGCTGAGTTCCTGGCAGCCTGGCATCGTTTCGAGACACCCCGCTGCCTGGGGATCGACGAGCTGTACCTGAACCGCCGCTACCGCTGCATCCTGACCAACCTGGAGGAGCGTACCCTACTGGACCTGCTGCCCGGTCGCCAGCAGGACGCGGTGACGAGGCGCCTCATGAGCATGACCGAGCGCCACCAGGTCGAGATCGTCAGCATGGATATGTGGAAACCCTACCGCCGTGCTGTCCAGGCGGTACTGCCGCAGGCTCGCATTGTGGTCGATAAGTTCCATGTGGTGCGGATGGCCAACGAAGCCCTGGAGAAGGTGCGTAAGGGACTCAGGAAGGATCTGAAGCCAAACCAGCGGCGGACCCTCAAGGGCGATAGGAAGATCCTGCTGAAGCGTGCCCACGACGTTTCAGATCGCGAGCGGCTTATCATGGAGACATGGACAGGGGCCTTCCCTCAGCTCCTGGCGGCCTACGAGCACAAGGAGCGGTTCTACCACATCTGGGACAGCACCACCCGGCGTGATGCCGAAAAGGCGCTGGCCCGCTGGATTGACGACATTCCACAGGGGCAGAAAGAGGTGTGGAAGGATCTCGTCAGCGCCGTCAGCGGATGGCGCGAGGAGGTGCTGGCCTACTTCGAAACCGACACCCCAATCACCAACGCCTTCACGGAGTCGATCAATCGGCTGGCCAAGGACAAGAACCGCGATGGCCGGGGCTACTCATTCGAGGTGATGCGGGCCCGGATGCTCTACACCACCAAGCACAAGAAGAAGGTGCCGCAGATCAAGGAATCCCCCTTCCTGGGCAAGGCCACCATGACCTACAGCATGGGTCTTCCCGAGCCTGAGAAAAACTACGGCGTCGATCTATCAACCTTCTGGGAGAGTTAAGGGTTCGAAGGAGCAAGGGGGCTCCATCTACCACTTAATCCGGATACCCAAAAAATGCTGTGCGTTCCTGCTTCCGCCCTGCTGTTGGCTTCATCGACAGGCGTGGCGAACAGGTATTGAGCTACGGTAATATGAACTTCTTCGAGGGTCACGGGGCAGTTCATAAGAGTGCACCTCAAATTACCTTTATTTTTCTTTAGTTACACTAGCGTCGAGTTTTTTGAAAATTGATGAGCTCAGGGTTATTTGGAAAGTCCTCAAGTACAACATCGGTGAGGCTATAAATGCTAACCCCACCTCCACCACCACCCTGTGCAAGCATTTTCAAAGCTGAGAACCAAGAAGCTCGGCCAGAGTTATGTAATCTAAGGCGTGAAACATCGCCTCCTGCTCTCTCCCATACCTCCTGATCGCTTGGCCCAGATGGGTATAGTACAGGTAGGATCGAGGCTAACGACTGCCAAGCGTCGTTAACGTCTGTACCGTCTTCTATGCTGGTCAATGAAGGTGCCTTGGCACCCCCGCGACTAAGTGCAACGGGAAAGTTTTGCTCGAGTTGACTGGCCTTGAAGATTGGATGCTGGGCATCATCTGTCAAACGTGGCACTTGGTGCGCAACATATTCGAACAAATCGAAGACCTTGATCACTCCCTCCTCGTGGCGATCTGCAGCCCCTCTAAGACCTTCCAGTAGTGCGGCAGTGAAAACGCTATTACATGCCCCCCCCATAATTAGGGATGTCTCACTTGACCTCGACGACGCCATTAGTGCTCTGCCTGCTCCAACGACCAGGCGTGACAGAGTCTTATCACTGAACCCGGAATCGAGGCGATCAATTGATGTTGCACTTTTCAGAGCCCCAGCCCCAGCAGCATGGCAAGCGTCTAGAAAGATAATTAGGCGTCTCGCTTTGATTTGGTAGAGGGCGTCAGAGAGCTCGGTGGCACTAATCGACGTTCCAGAAAGGTCGCTCGCCACGCAGTCAACTGTTAGCAGGCTACTTTCCTCTGTTCCTTTGATGAGGGCCCCATGACCTGAGAAATAAATACAAGCCGTGTCGTCAGGCCCTGTGCGGTCAGCTAAATCACGTAGTCCAGCTAAGACGGCTCTGCGTGTGGCAGCGTCGTCTATTAGTTGTGTGATGTTCGCTGGATCATAACCGCAATACTGTGGCGAGCCTAGAACGGCCGCGACGTCTCGCGCATCGCTGAGTACGACATCCGGAAGTTGAGGAATATGGTGATATGCGGCAATGCCCACGATAAGGGCATGGCCTTGTGGATATCTAAACGTGTTCATTGGAAAGCTCGTTTTTCCTTTTATTCATTTCTTTTCAATTACTTAATATTTATCAATATCCAACTATATCCCGGTCGTTTTTGAGAAGATGTAGAGCTTCATTCCCTGGATAATCCTGTAGCATTTCTTGCAGAATATTGTACGGAGTCGGTTCGCGTCCATTGCGCATCTGGCTAGCAGCAGTCAGCCATGTCGACAGGCCACTCCCATTTTTCGCCAGGTCTGAATTACGACCACCAGCGCGATACCATAGCTCATCTTGGTCAGGACCACCTGGGCAAAGCTCAGCTGCCAAGTGGGCGAATGATCTCCATTTCTCGCTGGTGGTTGGTGCAGAAAGATCGTACAACCACCGAGTCATAATGGACAACATTGGCGAACTGGCTCGGAGCGCCGGCCTTATCTCTGAGGGGCGGCTGTAATACCGAGAGACCATTTCAGTGACAACTCGGTGCCATGAGCGTTTGAGCACAAGTTTTCCAAGCGCTTCCATCCCACCGATCGGCAGTGCTCTTCCTTGAGAAAGGAGAGTCCTGAACCAAGCAAGGAATCGCTGCTCGTCGAAACCGTCTAGGGCCTCAACGATCCTGACGGCCACAGAAATCTCGGTAGATCTGTCCAGCAATATTGCATCGAGCTCTGCTTTAGAAAGAACTGTTGTCCTAAGTAATTCGTCGAGAGCACCAGACACATTCCCCTCGGCAGATCGTCTCAGCCAACCATCTGCGGTGGCCTCAAGATACTCATCGCTAACGGTGGCCCAAAGCTGCTCCCGGTGAGGGAAGTCATAGAGGTCAGCCAATGGCGTCCGTGCAAGAGACTCGATGAGAGGCATATGAACCTTGACACCTTGGATAACCCCATTGAGCACCGTATCACGCGCCGCAAAGGGATCACTCGGGGCCTCCCAAAGGCCTGCGTCGAGACGAATCATGGCATCCCAGATCATTTGCTCGACAATGTCTCTGCAGAGAGCGCCTGAAAAAGTCACCGGGGCTGCCGCAATGGCGTCCGCAGCAAGATCGACTAATCGCCTATCCCTTAGTTGAACTGCGCATTCAAGGAGTTGGACCGGAGAGGCCGTTCTGAGCGCGAACTCAACCCCATCTGTGTTGGACCCGCAGTCATCGACGGCGAGTTGTCTTCGGGCTGCTTCAATCGGACTTGCGATTGCGGAGACCAGCGCCCCATGTACCACGAGCCACTGGCGTTTCAAAGCTATCTGTAAGGCGTTATTCGCCAGTGCAGGAGCCATCTTAGTGGGAGTCGCCGAGGCGAGCCGGAGTTCGACGGGGTACTCGTCCGGGAGCAGCATGAAAATCGCATTGAGGAGATCGGGTCTCATGTCAGCCCAGCGCCAGATCGCGTTTGGCAACTCCGACTCTTCGTGGCGAGCCGATGTTGCAACGCCACGCTCGACTGCTTTTCGCCAGGCCTCAACTGCAGTGTCGTTGCTGGTCGCTGAGGCGGCTATCTGAATCATCGACCCGTCATGAGCGTGCTCAAATGGCTGGGCGACAAGCCACCGTTCGATAGCTTTCCAGAGACCAGGGGCAGCAGGGAAGCCTGTAAGAGCCAGGTTACGCATGGCCAGGATCTGTTCAGGATTCGCCGAAGTTACGTGGGCCGTAAGCCTGGTGATAATCGATCTCTTCTTATCGTTACCCATTGCAGAGTCAGGAGACAGCTTATCCAGCAGCCGGACTGCGGGTAGGACATCGTTGATCCCACCCTTTTTGGAGAGAAGCGTGTGGGCGTGGTCAAGTAGTGGGAGCTGCGACAATTGTCGTAAGTCAGCACCGATGTTGCGCGCAAAGTCGAGTAGAGGTGTCGGAGAAATCTCACCTGCAATGTAGCCGGCTGCTTGGGAAACTGTGCTCTCGTCATCACCGCGCAAGACAAAATACCGTGTCCAGCGTGCCTGAAGAGACTCCGGGCTGCATACCAAGGTGGGAGCCTGATAGCCAGGAATGTCTGCTGGACCAAAGCTTAGGCGGAAACTGAAGGTTGTTCGGGCTTCGGGCCAGAGATTGGCCCACAGTGAGGTCACGAGTGCTTCGAACCCTTCCATACCGAGCCTAACCACAGGACCACTAGGACGATTGCTCAGTGCATTCGCAGCACCGATGAGGTCTCGTGCTCTGTCGGGTGCGCCTTCATCTCTTTCAAGGTTGAAGCCTGACGGAGTCACCGCTTGACTGACTGACTGGATCAGCCTTCCGAAGAGGGGACTGAGGTTTCGGCATTGTACCAGTTCCTTGGTCGGCATGATCAGTGCATGGGCGAGCACCATGCCGGCCCGCGAAGCACCAGTGTCTGCGAACGTGCGGGCCAGCACATAGCGTTCCCCGTGAGTGAACCCGCTGACAAAGGGCGACCATGAGACGCCAGGGGGAGCGGTATCCGGGAGATCGAGCTTTGAAGCGATGCTGCGCGCGAACGATTCGTCTCCGCTTGCGGCCCTCAAGGTATGGCCGTCCATTACCTCTCCAAAGATGGCTTCTTCTACTCGCATGAGTGGTCAGGCCGTGCTGTTGTCTGCGAGCAGACGCTGGATGGGTAAGGTGATATCCGGCGAACATGTGCCATCAGGTAGGATGACATAGCCAAACTCTTCGGGGCCTCGATTCGCGTACCCTTCGTCTGCATCGCTTTGGCTGAGAGGCTTTTCTAGGGCAGAAAGGCCCATGAACATAGGGTTTTTCCAGTTGCTAGTGATAAAAGAAAACAGCATCGGTAGCTGATCCTCTAGGATATCTCGCGGAGTACCCTCTGCTCCGAGCTCATCCCAGCAAGTGAGCAGCACCGAAAGGCTGGGCGTAGTAAGGGGGGCATCGCGATTGATTCCTGCAACATGTAACAGCATTTGAAGCAACTCTATCAGCTTGGCCTGATCCGAGACTTGATGCGGGGTCTCATCAACACGCCCCTCACCCAGTGTATTAATTGGGCGGGAGAGCATGTCGTTAGCTGTGCGAATCGTATGTAGTCGGACGAGGAGTAGCCAATCGGTAGCCGATACGGCACGTTCTCTCCATGCGCCTGGCACCCTGCGTTCGGTGACAAGACTACGGACTTGTTCGCCGCCATAATCGGGCCAGACCAAGCTCGCTGATTGCCCCAACGAATCGGCGATTGGCCAGATACTCTCGACATAGGTAGTGGACGGTGTATGCTCTGTCGCTCGGCCTTCGGCGAGACTATCCATCGCCTTCTCAAAAGGTGTCAGGTTCGTAGCAGCCCCCTCCATGTAGAGAGCTCCGCCGCCTACAATGAGGCGCTTGAGTAACTGGGCACCGTAGTGGGTCTTGCCGACATTGGATTCCCCGACCATGAGAATTGAACGCTTCATCTCGGACACCGCTACCTCCTGCCGAAGATAAAAAGTGGATCGTGACCCGATACTGCTGCTGGTAGGAGTTGGACGTGGGACCGACGTATACCTAGAATCCAGCGGAATAGCTTCTGGAAACCAACGCCTACGTCTCCCCCGTCTTCAGAGAAAACACTGACCGAAAACTCGGCCGCGTCTGGCATAACGCTGATAACGGCTTGGCGGATACGTCTTTCCATCTCAGCGGATAACTCAATATCGGCTTTTGTCCAAACCAAAGCGACGGGGCGGCCACGCCTTTCTGCAGCCACTCTTTTCGCGAGGAGCTGAAATGAGTTGCGGGCTGAACCGAGGTGGGGCCCTGAAAGGGCCTGCCGATCCGCGGCGAGCAATAGTACGTCCGCATGCTTCGCGATCCAGCATGCCCCCCCTGCCTCCTCGGCCAAGGCATCGACCGCCCACCGCTGGAACCACTCTCCAGGTGCGTCGGCAAACAGGAAGTCTCGCAGATTATCATCTTCCTGTCTGAACGCTAGGTGGAGGAGTCCCGGCGCTCTGGCGCTGTGGCTTGTAGTGTGAGGAGGGAAGCTTGGAGGCTGTCCTGGAGACCAGCGCAGCGCAGCTGCTACGGCTTCCCAACCCTCGAGTGAGAATGACCCGCCAAACTGCCACTTACTATCGGACAGGAGGCCGCGGCCTAGGAGTAGGTACCAGGCGGCGAGCAGCGTCGTCTTACCTGCGCTCTCGGGGCCCGCGATGCTGAGGGTCATTGGTTTCGCACGTCCAGTTACGAAGTTAAGATCCGAGAGCCCCAAAGCCCTACCGGTCCAGGGAAGAAGGATGTCGTCATCCTCGACACTGGTCATTGCCACATCGGGCAGCCCTCCCTTCCATTCGGGACACTTAGTCAACTCCATATGGCCGAGTGCACAGCCGGTATCAGGGGCGAAACAAGTGTGATGTGGGCAATTATCCATGCGAGTTATCCTTTCCGACGCGTTCGCTTGGTTTTTGTTTCATTAGTGGCACGAACCGCCTGTAGCTCGCGGAACAGCCACGTTCCCCACGCTTGCGGTGACAGCGAGACCTCTGCGTCGACACCGCAGAGCCGTCGCAACGACGAACTATCGAGCGCAGCTGGATCGTTCGAGTGACCGATCAGTGAAAGTATTGGACCTCGCCCGACCGCTACGGGCATGAGCTTTGCCGCAGCTTCCCGAAGTGGTGTCAATTGGGTAGATTCACGAGCGTTCGTCACCAGCGTGAGCAAGGCAGTATCCTCAGTGTGAGCTACCTGCGGTAGCAGCTGAATTGCTTCGTTTAGGAACGCCGACACACTTGCCGGGGAGTAGGCGGGCACTTGCTGGTATAGATCGAAGGCCATCAACGCGGCGGCGGCAAACACTGGCATATCACGGTAGCTGGCATGTGCACTAGGCGAGTAGAGAGCCTCCTTCCACCAAAGTAGATTCGTTCGCCTCTGAAGACCGGCTGTTGCACCACCGAAAGCAGCAAGTGCATGTTCGACGTGTGTAGACACTGAGTCCGCAAGCCCACTAAGTGGCGCTGATAGGTTGATCGGTTTAGGTCTTGACTCTTCCAGGGCCTCATCCAACACCTCAACGAGAGCAGTGCTTAGCCGACGAGCAAACTCTTTCCCCCAAGGGTGGGGTTGATTATTCGGGTTATGAGGGTTGTGATCGCCACTAGCCCAAGGACCTGTCGCCTGGCTAATCTTGGTGTAAAGCACGTCATAGTCGAGAGTGGCGTTATTCGGCTCTACGGAGAATGCCTCTGGAGCAATGTAGTTGAGGGGCTGAATTGTCAGCATTTCGGGTGTAGCCCATTCGGCTTCAGCGCGTTTGTCGACCTTAGTCTCGATTTCGGAGATTGCCTCTTCCCAGATTGGTTGCTCATGTATTGAGGCCGTGTACGGAAGAACATTGCGAGCGGAGTTAACAAACGCGACGGCGATCGGGTCTTGGAGACGACTGGCTTGAACCAAAGCATCGAGAAGCATAGCGCGGATTATGGCGACAGGGGTTCCGGAGAAGGTGTTAACTGCTGTTGTCCATTGCTGCTGTAATTCAGCCATTGCTTCCTGGATGGTTGGATCTGAGTGAGGAACGTCTGGATCAGCAGCGACCATAGTGTATAGAGATGTCTTGGCAGGTTTTCTCTTGAGCTCACTGCTCAATTTCACCACGGTCGTCCGGAGTTTCTCGAGCTTAGCATCATCCCCACCGACGTCGACAACACCAATCTCAAGAAATTTTAAAAGGAACTCATCATTCACTGCCAAAGTACTTCTCCTCGCCATTTTTTAAACAGGACTGAGAATATTGTCATCCACCAAAATTGAAAATCTACTCCACCTAGGTTCAAAATGGAAAAATATACATATTTTCCTATATTTACAGATTGTTCGCTCAGGGTCGATAGCGCCTACGCATAAACATTCCTGTTTCGGACAACCGCAGCCATTCAAATAACTATCCATAACGGGCCTTCGTCTATAGGTATTGTCGACTGACCGCAGACTCTATTAAGGATTAAGCGTGGATGTATCACTCCATATGTGGATAGCCTTAGCTCCACGCGTGAGAGCGACATAGAGCTGGTGACGATCGAGGGTATGAGCATCCATGATTAGACAAGCATCCGCTTCGAGCCCTTTCAGCAGGAGTGCAGTGCCGATCGCCATTCGGCCAGCAGTCCGCTCTTGATAGCGACGGGCATCGCGTTCGGATCGCGCAGCCGACAAAACCTCGGGGTGATTATCGGAGCATGCCCGAGATAACGCTCGCTGGGTCGCATCAAAGATCGTTGGCCGGAATATACGCGTACCATCGATGTCGCGTAACGCGGTTAGTAAGCGAGATACCGATTGATAGTTGGGTGATTCCAAGACATCTAGCGCAGCCAGATCAGCTTCGGTAACTTTGAAGCGACCTGTCCCGTTTTTATGCATTCGATCAATACGATCGCGAAAATGCTTTGCGGGTTGGATCTTGGTCATAGTCTTAGCTGCAAGCTCGGCACAAAGGAAGACCGCATTCAGAGGCATATCTAGATTAAGCCGCTTGAAAAAATCCATCATGTGTCTAAGCTCAACCGCTTCAACAACAGTGACACCAGGATTACGTCGCGCGAGTGCATGCCGACGTTTTTCGTCAGCGTTTGCCTCCGCTGAACTACGCCCAATGATCAGCAACTTTCCATGTCGCTGAAGACGCCTGATTACCTCACTCTCCTTGCGGACTATCTCTTTGGAAGAAGGTACAGGTGCATATTGGACTTCAGCCGGTGCCTCATCCAGATCGATCGGCTCACATTTCCATAAAGCTTCGCGAGCTTGAGCAAGCCAGGAACCGATTTCGGGCGCACCAGCGTTGATCCATCGCCACGGCGTCTCAAGAGCTTTTCCATCAGGAAATACATCCGGCAGATCGGCCCAGTCCACTCGCCGCCCGGCAAAACCGAAGACAGACTGCATTGGATCACCCAGGACAACGGTGGGCAGGAGATTGGCGCACGCGACCACCATTTCATGTTGAACAGCCGAGCAATCCTGGTATTCGTCGACCCAAAGTCGACTATAGCTACCTTGTAGGATGATATCGATGCATCCCCCAGCGATCAGATCTCGAGCCGCGGCCTGGATAGCGGGGTAGTCCTGCTTTGGATTAGCGATCGCGAGTCGCTGTGGGTCGATACCGGATCGGAGGGGATAGGCATTGAGCAACCGCAACGCCCAACCGTCTAAAGTCTGGAGCTCATAGTTTCGAGACGATATGCCATGTTCAGCTAGTCTCTTACGCAACGCGGCCACTCCCGCATTGGTATGGGTTAAGACAAGTACGGGCCTATCATCTTCGTGTCCCTTCAGGCTATCCGCAATCAACTGAGTTTTGCCGTAGCCTGCCGGCGCGCTCACGTGCCCTCGGGTAATTGTGAGCAGATCGAGCTCAGGCATAATCGGCTGCCCAATCGAACAGCTTATTAATTTCGGCCTTCATCCAAGGCTGACAATCATCCAATGCAGGACCAATAACCGTATATGCGATTTCTTCCATCACACCAATACCGCGTTTTTTGAGCCAGGATTTATCTTCAGCCATTGAGGCTGAGATACAGGCTTCGATCTCATCTGGCGATAGAATACCAAGCAATTCATCGGTTAAACGAAAATCGAACGTTGCCTCATCGGGCATATGATTGTTGACCTGTTGCTCGATTGACTGTGATCCATAGAGCTTCATGACATGTCGAACGATCTCGAGGCTCTTTTCAGATGGAAGACCGCGAAAAATCGCATGCTCCAGGGCAAAGTCCTCCGGCCACTTAGCTAATAAACATCCACCATCGAGTAATACTTGTTCACGTTTAGCATTCGGTTGGGCATCGTCATCGCGGAGAATAGCCACTCGATAGCCCAGCTTATGAAATGCTTCTGCGCGCGATAATATATTCCCATAACCGCCGGCATTGACCAGGGAAGTGCCATGTGCGGTCAATGACGGATAGCCTCGTTCGATTCGGTAAAGATCGAGACCACGCAGTAAACCTACCTCCCCGGCGCCCTCGCATACGACCACCGATTGCGACAGAAAAGCTTCAGGATACATTCGCAACACCCCCTGCATACTATTGGGGTCAATTTCGGGCGTCTCGATAGCTCCATTGATATTGCGCACACGGAGTAATTGCTCAGCCGACAATTCTCGAACGACGACAGGCGAATGGGTGGTCGCGAACACTTGGAACTGCGTAGTGGGATGCTTTGCGCCTAAGGTCTGCAAAAGCCGGACGATACGGTGAGGTTCTAGTCCTGACTCGAGCTCATCGATAAGCCCTATATCGGCTCCGTCCCTCGCTTTCTGTTGCAGACCGGCGATTAGCAGTCGAGACGAACCCAGTCCGAGACGCGTCAGGGGCACGTTTGTCTGATCATGCAACGCAATATTACTGGGGCGCAGGGTCATTTGTGATGCATCGAGAGTTGCTGTAGCGCCGGCTGCCGCGCTGATACCCAAGTTGTTAGCTATAGAGCGCACTTGCTCAAGAGTCTTCTCCAGTTGCTCATTAGCCGCTCCACCAAAGACGTTCCGCGCCTGCCGTGATGCATCCGCCAACGGCCCATTCAGCTCCAGCGTCTCCTCGGCCAGTTTGAACAGCACCGAGCCTCGGCTGAAGGTCAGCTGTGTGGTGCTTTCATCCTGAAGTTGTAAAAGAGATAACCGACGGAGTGCGCGCAGCGCCATATCATGGCGATCGCCTTCGTCTTCAACTCGGTTAGTGTCTAAAGACCACCGTCCCTGCATGTCCCAGTCGATCCGCAGCGTAATCGAGAAGGCAGTGTCGAGCCCGCGGCCAGGTTCATCATCAATTTCCCCTGTCGCCTGATTGAACCCTCGGTGATATGGGCCGTATGTCTCCAGCCTTAGCAGCCGATCAGACAGATCAACGAGAACGACGGAAATCTCGATGGGGATATCTGGTCTCAGACCATGAAAATCCGCATCGGTCACACTTCGATGGATATTGCCGGATAAGCACCACCCAATCGCCTCAAGAATCGACGATTTGCCACTGTCACCAGCGCCAAGCAGACAATTGAAGCCTGGCTTCGGGAGCCATTCGAAAGATGAGATTCCTCGGAAATTCTTGATATTAACCTTGGCTACACGCGCCATTCCTGCACCTCATTCCCAGATCCCATGAAATACCACTTGAATAAGCGTACCGTTCGCCAATCACGCTTTTGATTGAACTTATCGTATCTTGACCGTTTATTTGAGCATTTACGAAATGATAGGAATTTTGATCAACCTGTAATGCACGAATAGCTAAGCGCATCGAACATCTTAAGCTTAATGAAAATTTAAACATTAAAATCAGTGGCTTGAGGCGACTGCTAGTCGCCGTCATGTGTCAGCCTCGAGTGACCTATTTGAGTCGTTATCTATAACTGGGTTTACGATATTTTTTAAACCAATGCCCTTAAAAGTCGGAGCTTAGTCCTAATTTTTCATAATTAATCTAGCCTAGCACAGGATATTTAATTGGGTATACGGATTAAATGGTTGATCTTACCTTTGCATGAGAGTGAGACAGACCGGCATCTCATCGGATTATCTGGTTGATGCTTCACCTACTGCTGGTGCATGTTTCCTTCGCTAATTCCAGCAAGAACCCCACACGCCTCAACTTCCCGGTCATCGTTGCAACTCGCTCTCAGTGAAACGAGTTGTTTCTCAAGCGCTTGCAGAGCGGTTATCTGCGACCGCACATGAGAGATGTGATCATCGAGCAAGGCGTTGACGGCGGTACAAGGCTGATGAGGGTCGTCCTGATAGCTCTGTAGTTCGTGAATCTCAGCCAGTGACAGGCCCAGGATTCTGCAGCGACGGATGAAGGCCAGCCCCTCACCATGCTTCTCGGTATAGACACGGTAACCGTTGTCCTGCCGATCAGGCGGCGGCAACAAGCCCTGCTGTTCATAGAAGCGGATCGTCTGTGTTTCGACCCCTACCAACTGCGCCAACTGACCAATGCGCATCAGCCTCCTCCCCAACGGATTCTTTACTCTATTGACCTTATAGTAGCTTTATAGTTTTAAATGGTACCACAACATTGTTCAAGTGGAGTCGTATCATGAGCAAATCCTGTGGTGGCGCCTGTGGCGGTGATGCAACGTCCGCAGCGGATACCGATATACAGGCCTCCTCCGAGGCGCCAGGGAGATGGGTCAGTGTTTATGCCGTGCCGAAGATGGACTGTCCATCAGAAGAACGAATGATTCGCCTAGCCCTGAACGGCTTTGAGGAGATTCGGGCGCTGTCCTTCGACTTGTCGAACCGCCGGCTGAAGGTCGTGCATGACGGCGAGGTCGAGCCCGTCACCTCGAAACTGAAGACCTTGGGGCTAGGCGCCTCGCTTCAGGAAACCGTCGCTGCAAATCCGGAGACCATCAAGGCCGCCGAGTTTTCGGCAGCTTCTGCTAAGCAAGAATCCGGGACCCTGCGCTGGTTGCTCGGCATCAATGCACTTCTGTTCGTGGTGGAAATGACTGCCGGTCTGATCGCCCAGTCCACCGGCCTGATTGGAGAATCCCTGGACAATTTTGCCGATGCGGCGGTGTACGGGCTTGCCCTTTATGCGGTTGGACATAGCGTGAAAATGCAGGTACGTGCCGCGCATCTTGCTGGTGTACTGCAACTGATCTTGGCTGTGGGCGTGCTCGTAGAGGTGGTGAGACGCTTTGTATTCGGTAGTGAGCCTGAATCGCTGGTGATGATGGCTATCGCATTCGTCGCATTGATTGCCAATACCAGTTGTCTGCTGCTCATATCCAAACATCGGGAAGGCGGGGCGCACATGAAGGCAAGCTGGATATTCTCGGCCAACGACGTGGTGATCAACCTGGGGGTCATCACCGCCGGCGCCCTGGNNCGCGGGGGGCATTGTACTTAACGGTGCCAGACGCATTTTGGCGTTGAAGGGTTAAATAATGCTCATTATTGGCAAAAAGCTCTCGCCGTATGCCCTATTGTCCATATCGGGCCTGCTGGCAGCGTCTGATCAGGCTGTAAAGTGGCTGGTGCAGCAATCAATGGCCTATGGCGAGTATGTTTCGGTGACCCCGTTCTTTAACTGGGTGCACCTATGGAACACCGGTGCCGCATTCAGTCTTTTTGCGAATGGTGGAGGCTGGCAGCGCTACTTTTTTATCGGAATCGCGGTAGTGGTCTCGATTTTTCTGATCAAGCTGATCCTTGAAAATCGTCATAAAGGAGAAGCCATCGCTTACAGTCTTATCCTCGGTGGCGCCATGGGCAACCTGATTGACCGGGTCTTTCGCGGCTATGTTGTGGATTCCTTTGATTTCTATTGGCGAGACTGGCATTGGCCGGCCTTCAACCTGGCTGATATCGCGTTATTGGCAGGTGTCGTGGTATACGCAGTGGCGCTATGGCGTGAGCGGCCTACATTTAAGCGCACTGAGTAACGCTATGGATGTGGTCGATAAAGATAAAGAATATACGTTTTTTGCTGGGCGACGCTCACCAATAGTCGATTGCGTTGTAGCGCTCGCCGCTGGGGTACTGACTACCTTGAGTGCCGCCCCTTTTTCCCTATGGTGGCTTGGCCCAGTGAGCGTGGCACTGGTCTATTGGAGAATAGCGTCGCTAACGCCCGCCATGGCCACCCTGCGAGGGTGGTGTTATGGGGTAGGCCTGTTCGGTTCAGGCACGTCGTGGGTCTTCGTTGCTATTCACGATTTCGGTGGCACCGGGGCCTTGGTGGCGATGTTCCTCACCACGCTATTTGTTAGCGTCCTGGCGCTCTTCTTTGCAGTCCCCTTTGGGCTCTATCGACGCATCACGGGGCCACGGTTCGCCTTTCTTAGCTTTGCCGGTATGTGGGTGGTGAGCGAATGGCTACGCACCTGGTTGCTCACCGGCTTTCCCTGGTTATTGCTGGGCACCTCTCAGATAGATTCTCCACTAGCCCCATGGGCGCCCGTTGGTGGTGTGTACTTGCTGTCACTCATGACCGCGCTGACAGGTACGTTAGGGGTAGAGGTACTGCGTCGCCGCTGGATTTTCCTCGTCCCAATGGCCGCCCTGTGGATCGTTCCATTCCTATTGCCCGCCCAATGGACAACCCCGGCTGGCAAGCCCATCCAGGTGGCATTGTTGCAAGGGAATCTTGATCAGCGCATTAAGTGGACTGCCCAAGGGCAGCGCGAAGCGATCAGTATCTACACGACGATGACACGGGTGCAAGCAAGGGATATCGACCTCATCGTTTGGCCTGAGGCAGCCCTTCCCATGCTTGAGCAGGAAGCACAGCAAATACTGGAACAAGTAGCGTCCGACCTGGGGCCTGACACCGCCTTGTTGACCGGCATTTTGCAACGCGACAGTGAAGGGCGCTCTTATAACAGCGTCATAGGGCTAAATGATGTGCAAGGCGAATACCAAAAAGCGCACTTAGTGCCCTTTGGCGAGTATTTGCCATTCCAAAGCCTCCTCGCTGACACCCTTGCTTTTTTCGACTTGCCAACACCCCGGCTGACCCCTGGTTCAGACGTACAGGCTCCGTTACACGTGGCTGGAACCACCATTGGCAATGCTATCTGTTACGAGATCATTTTCGCCGACCATGTCGCCCAACAGGCGCGTAATGCCGAGCTGCTATTAACGGTTTCCAACGACACGTGGTTTGGGCGTTCCATTGGCCCACACCAACATCTTCAAATGGCGCGTCTACGTGCCCTTGAAAATGGTCGTCACCTACTTCGAGCTACCAGTAATGGCGTGACGGCCATCATCGATTCACAAGGTCACGTCACAGCCCGTGCCCCACAGTTTGAACAGGCCAGTTTAACTGGCGAGGTGACCCCGATGCAGGGCCTAACTCCTTTCACACGCACCGGTAGTGGCCCCGCTTGGATACTCGCTGCCTTACTGACGCTGCTCGGGTTAAAACTGAACTTATCTCGATCAAAAAACGACGCATTAGATGAAAAAGGAACCTAGCGATGCTCCTGGCAAATCAAGATAGGTTGGGAAGGCGGTCAGCCGCTGATTCAAGCCTTTCCGCCGCTTGGAGAAGAAGAGCACAGTATGACCGCACTCACAGAGACCATGACACGCCTTAACCAATACGAGTATCCGGATTATCTGGTTGCTATGCGAAATTGAAAGGTGGGCGACAAGCAAAACTCACAACGGATTAACTGGTTGATAGGCCCTACATAACCACACTTGAAGCCATAGCCGCTTACTTGGCCGCCGTTGATAAAGCGAAGGAGAACCGGACTACCTGGTTCATGCTCGGGAAGCTGTGGAATTGGCCAGGACAAGAGGGACTACGCTGGGTGATGGCTCGCCAGGCTACCCTGATCACGTAGCTTCTCGGCTAGGCGTTGACTTTCAGATCACGCATTGAGGCCCGTGTTACAGGAACACGGGCCGATTTTATTATTCGGGGAACCTGTCCCGTGTGTTGTTGGCGATTCTGACCAGCATGAGCATGATTGGCACCTCCACCAGCACCCCGACCACAGTGGCCAGCGCCGCGCCGGACTGCAGGCCGAACAGGGCAATGGCGGCGGCCACGGCTAGCTCGAAGAAGTTGCTGGCACCGATCATCGCTCCCGGGGCGGCGACATTGTGGGGCACTTTCCACGCCTTGGCCCAGCCGTAGGCAATGAAGAAGATCAGGAAGGTCTGGATGATCAGCGGGATGGCGATCAGCACGATGTGCAGCGGGTTGTTGAGTATGACATCGCCCTGGAAGGCGAATAACAGCACCAGGGTGATAATCAGGCCGATGGGCGTGATCGGTCCTACCTTTTTCATGAAGACGTTGTCGTACCACTCGATGCCGCGACGGGCGATCAGGGTGCGCCGGGTCAGGTAACCGGCGGCCAGCGGGATGACGATGTAGAGCACCACCGACAGCGCCACCGTGTCGTAGGGTACCTGGATGTTCGACACGCCGAGCAGCAGGATCACGATGGGGGCGAAGGCGAACAGCATGATCAGGTCGTTGACCGCCACCTGGACAAGAGTGTAAGCAGCATCGCCGCGGGTCAGGTAACTCCACACGAAGACCATAGCGGTACATGGCGCGGTCCCCAGCAGGATGGCACCGGCAAGGTACTGGCTGGCCAGCTCTTCGGGAATGAAGGGCCTGAACAGCACCATCAGGAAAAACCAGGCGATGGCGAACATGGTGAAGGGCTTGATCAGCCAGTTCACCGTGGTAGTGATGACAAGCCCCTTGGGCTGGCGGCGCACACCGAGCACAGCGGTAAAGTCGATCTGCGCCATCATCGGGAAGATCATCGCCCAGATGAGGATGGCTACTGGGATCGACACCTGGGCGACTTCGAAGCGCGAGAGGGTTTCGGGCACCGCCGGGGCGAACTGGCCCAGCAGTACGCCGGCGACGATGGCCATCGCCACCCATACCGAAAGATAACGCTCGAAACGACCCATGCCCTCGGTGGCGCTTGGGGCTTGGGATTCTTGGAGTGCGGTCATGGTGTGACTCCTATCAGATGGCACATTGATTCACGCGCCGAGAAACGTCTTCCGCGCTTTCCACTCGCTCAGAGTAGCGGTCTGTCAAGTAGTCGCTTCGTCCTCGGATCATCAGGGTGAACTTGGTCAGTTCCTCGCAAACATCCACTATGCGGAGGTACAGAGGAGAGGGCTTCATGCGGCCATCTTCGTCGAATTCATTGAAAGCTTTCGGTACCGAAGACTGATTGGGGATCGTCACCATGCGCATCCAACGACCGAGGATGCGCATTTGGTTAACCGCGTTAAAGCTCTGGCTCCCGCCTGATACCTGTATCACGGCCAGGGTCTTCCCCTGAGTGGGACGAATGCCGCCTAGTGACAACGGAATCCAGTCGATCTGGGCCTTCATGATGGCCGTCATGGCACCATGGCGTTCGGGACTGACCCACAGCATGCCTTCCGACCACTCGGCCAACTCGCGTAACTCCTGAACCTTGGGGTGGTCAGCCCCCGCATCATCCGGCAAGGGCAGGCCGCTAGGGTTGTAAGTCCGCACCTCGCATCCGAACCAACGCAGCAGTCGCCCGGCTTCCTCGGCAACGAAACGTGAGTAGGATCGTTCTCGCAGGGATCCGTAGAGCACCAAAATACGTGGCGCATGCTGGGGGGTCTCGGGGCCTGCCAACAGTGTCGTGTCGATGGAACGCAACTGGGAAGGATCAATATTGGGGAGGTCTGCCGGCATCTTGATGTCTTTCATGGCGCGATTCCTGGGTAATGGATGACTTCACCATCTTCCTTGATGAAGTGCGCTACTGGGTGGTCAAGGAGATCCAGCACCGTCTCCGATGGTCGGCATAGCCTGGCACCCTTCAGTGTCACCACGATCGGTCGATTGATCAGAATCGGTTCCGCCAGCATGGCATCGATCAGCTGATCATCCGTCAACGCCGGGTCGTCCAGCCCCAATGCCTCGTAGGGGGTTCCCTTGCGCCGCAGTAGATCCCGAGGGCAGATACCCATCTTCGCCAGCAGCTCCACGATGCGTTCCCGGCTTGGGGGCGTATTGAGATATTCGATGATCTCGGGAGGTTCACCAGAGGCCCTCATCATCGCCAAGGTATTGCGTGATGTGCCGCAGTTCGGGTTGTGATAGATCTGGGGAAGCATACTGTTTCATTCCTTATCTTGATTCGGAGTGTAACCGATCAGGGACTCCGCTAAGGGGCCACACACCTCCGGATGCCCCGCGCAGCAGTCGCGCACCAGGAAGCGGATGGCTTCCTGCATGTGGTTTAGATTCGCCCGATAGATGATCGAGCGCCCCTGACGACGGGATACCACCAGACCTGCCCGCGACAGCACAGACAGGTGCGCCGACATCGTGGCATGGGGCACCGATAGCTGCCGTGCGAGCTCGCCGGCGGCGAGCCCATCCGGTTCCTGGCGTACCAGCAGGCGAAAGACCGCCAGGCGTGTCTCCTGGGCAAGAGCGGAAAAGCTCTCGATTACGTTTGATGTTTCCATATTTCCAAAATTATGGAATTATTGGGGGCGTGTCAAGTCGTTCACTCAAGGTAGAAGCGTAGAACGTCCTAGCAGCACGCAACATCTTTCTATCCGCACATATGCAAGCCCGCATCAATGAGGGTCAACTGATGAGACTGCGACGTGTTCTGTTCCTGTGCAATGCCAACTCGGCCAGGTCCCTGATGGGCGAAGCCCTGTTACGTCACCTGGCGGGAGACCGCTTTGAGGCGTTCAGCGCTGGTTCCGAGCCGGATCGCCCCCATGAGATCACCTTGGCTACCTTGAGCAAGCTAGGTATCGACACTCAGGGGCTCGCCAGCAAGTCCCTGGGCGATTTCGCCGGTGAGCATTTCGATTCGGTGATCGTGCTTTGTGACAAGGCCCAGCAGGCATGCCGTGACTGGCAGGGCAGCAGTGATGAGTATCTCTACTGGGATATCCGCGATCCTCGCCTTATCGAGCGGTGGGATGCCTACGAGCAGGCGCTGGCCGAAATCCGTCATCGGCTATTGCTCTGGCTGGAGATCCAGGAGCGCGACGACATCGAGCGCTGAACCTCGATCCATCGAGACCCACGACTAAATTCAAAGCGAGGTAACTATGACTCTGCGTATTGGTATCAATGGCTTCGGACGCATTGGCAGATTGACGCTGCGCAGCCTCTGGCGCTCCGTCGAATCGGGCGAGGTCGAGATCGGCTTGATCAACGATCCGGGCGGTGACGCTGCCACCTTCGCCCACCTGCTGGAGTTCGACTCGGTGCATGGCCACTGGGCACCGGGAAAGGGAATCGACGCCACCGAGGCGGACATCCTCATCGACGGTCGGCGCCTGGCTTTTACCTCCAAGGTCGCCACGGCCGACAGCGACTGGTCGGGCTGCGACGTTGTCATCGAGTGTTCGGGCAAGATCAAGACCCGCGAGAAACTGCAGGCCTACCTGGACCAGGGCGTCGGTCGGGTGGTGGTAAGCGCGCCGGTGAAGGAAGAGGGCGTGCTGAATCTGGTGATGGGGGTCAATGACGACCGCTACGATCCTGAGACACACCGCATCGTCACCGCGGCGAGCTGCACCACCAACTGCCTGGCGCCGGTGGTCAAGGTTATCCACGAGACCTATGGCATCCGCCACGGCTCCATGACCACCGTCCACGATATCACCAATACCCAGACCATCCTCGACGCCCCCCACAAGGACTTGCGCCGAGCCCGTGCCTGCGGCATGAGCCTGATTCCCACCACCACCGGCTCGGCCAAGGCGATCACCGCCATCTTTCCCGAGCTCGAGGGCAAGCTGAACGGCCACGCCGTGCGGGTGCCCCTGGCCAACGCCTCGCTCACCGACATGGTCTTCGAACTCGAACGCGAGGTGACGGTGGACGAGGTCAATGCTGCTCTGAAGGCCGCCGCCGAGGGCCCGCTAGCCGGCATCCTGGGCTACGAGGAGCGCCCGCTGGTCTCCATCGACTACCGTACCGATCCGCGCAGCTCGATCATCGACGCGCTTTCGACCATGGTGGTCAACGGCACCCAGCTCAAGCTCTACGCCTGGTATGACAACGAGTGGGGCTACGCCAACCGGACCGCCGAGCTGGCGATGAAGGTGGGGAGTGAGCAGGTGGGCCATGTCTGAGGCAGGGAAGCTCGGGATCCGCTTGAAGGGGCTGCCCTTCGAGGTGCGCCAGTACCTGCTGATCACCGGCAACTACTGGGCCTTCACCCTCACCGACGGTGCCCTGCGCATGTTGGTGGTGCTCTACTTCCATCAGTTGGGCTACTCACCGCTGGAGGTGGCGCTGCTGTTCCTCTTCTACGAGGCCTTCGGCGTAGTCACCAACCTGGTGGGGGGCTGGCTGGGGGCACGCCTGGGCCTCAACCGCACCATGAACGTGGGCCTCGGCCTGCAGATCGTCGCGCTGGTCATGCTGATGGTGCCCGCCGCGGCGCTAACCGTGCCCTGGGTGATGGCCGCCCAAGCGCTCTCGGGCATCGCCAAGGACCTCAACAAGATGAGCGCCAAGAGCGCGGTCAAGGTGCTGGTGCCCAAGGACAGCCCTAGTGCCGGCAGTGCCCTCTACCGCTGGGTAGCGATCCTCACCGGTTCCAAGAACGCGCTGAAGGGGGCCGGTTTCTTCCTCGGCGGCCTGCTGCTGACTCTGATCGGCTTCCGCGGTGCGGTCATCGCCATGGCATTGATGCTCGTCGCGGTGTTGACGCTGTCGCTGATAAGGCTCAAGGCTGACCTGGGTCGCCAGAAGCGCAAGCCCAAGTTCACCGAGGTGTTCTCCAAGTCCCGGGCCATCAACGTGCTCTCGGCGGCGCGGCTATGCCTGTTCGCCTCCCGGGACGTGTGGTTCGTGGTGGCGTTGCCGGTGTTCCTCTACGACCAGCACGGCTGGAGCCATTGGACGGTGGGCGGCCTGCTGGCTATCTGGGTGATCGGCTATGGTGGGGTGCAGACCCAGGCGCCGCGCCTCACCGGCCTGGTCAAGGGCGGGGCGCGGGCCGTCACCGTGTTCTGGGCGTTGGCCCTGGCCGGCTTGCCAGCGCTGCTGGCCCTGCTGCCCCTGGCCGAAGTGGGCTGGTTGGTGACGGGGCTTTTGGCCTTCGGCGTGCTCTTCGCCGTCAACTCCAGCTGGCACAGCTACCTGATCGTGCACTATGCCCGCGCCGATGGCGTCTCCATGGACGTGGGCTTCTATTACATGGCCAACGCCATGGGCCGCCTCGCCGGCACACTACTCTCCGGTTGGGTGTACCAGGTGTATGGCCTGGCCGCCTGTCTGTGGATCTCGGCCGCTCTGGTGGCGGCCAGCGCCCTGATGGCTCTTGCGCTGCCACAGGAGGCGTCTGGGGAATGATGTGGGGCTACCCGACGCTGACCTTGCCCCACGGCTATCGACTGAGCCCCAGGACCCTCTACCCCATGCTGCATTCGATGGAGCGCAAGGGGGCCTGCCCTCCGTGATTAGTACAAGGGAAGCACACGACGCAGGCTCTACCGTCGCTGTTCGCGCTGGGCGCCGCCGTGCTCAACGGTCCCCTCAACCAGGGGATCATCCACGGCCTCAAGGTCAGTGGCGGCATTCTCGTCACCATGTAGCTGGCATCGTCCTCAATGCCAAACAGGCACTATCCCGATAAACATACTTGCCACGAAAACGCCCAAGATATGACGCACTTTTCTGACAACATTCTCCACCTGCCGGAATACCACGTCCTGGGCACCAAGGTGGAAGAGCATGATCTCCACTAC
>LGOV01031735.1_pt1 | contig 23763 bp, 21 predicted proteins | sample 469881 | NCBI WGS metagenome assembly LGOV01 (sample SAMN03857199, study PRJNA290197) | marine sediment metagenome | biome: marine cold seep biome; feature: cold seep; material: marine sediment; isolation source: sample #5579, elevator 3A push core 41 containing 12 cm of sediment... ...
GTAACAACCATTCCACTGAGCTGAGCGTGAATTGTGATTACTTGATGACGCCACGCTCCCGGAGCGCATCGCAACGAGACTTGTCGATGCCCAACTGTTCGAGGACTTCATTGGTGTGCTGAGCGTAGAGCGGGGCCGGTCGACGAATCTGCGCAGGAGTCCGCGAAAGCTTACCGGGAAAACCTATTGTCTTCATCGTGCCGATGACTGGGTGCTCCATCTCTTGGATCATGCCACGCTCTAGATAGTGAGGATCCTCCATGGCCTGGGCAAAGTTATTAATCGGACCCGCCGGTACTCCAGCCTTATCGCAAGCCTCAAGCCATACATGCTTGTCACGCGTCACGAAGATCTCTTCTAGTATCGTTTCCAAAGCTTCAACGTTCTGACCGCGCTGATAATTGGTGGCAAAACGTGGTTCCTCGATCAGATCCGGTCGATAAACCACCTCATGGCACAGACGCTCCCAAGTGCGCTGATTGGCACAGCCCAGCATGATGTAACCATCTTTGACCTTGATTGCCTGATACGGAGCCGATACTCGATGACGCCAGCCAGTCGGCTCGGGGATAGTACCCTCGGCGAAGTACGCGGCCGCCTCCCAGGTAAACCAGGGTAGCCCACATTCGGCGATGGAGACATCAACCAACTGCCCTTCTCCGGTATTCATCTTGTGGATATAGGCTGCCAGAATCGAGTAGGTCGCGGTGATGCCGGCACCGATATCGTAGACGGCTATGCCGGTCTTCAATGGACGACGCCCCGGCTCCCCCGTCATGGACATCAGTCCCGACATACCTTGAGCCACGAGGTCGAAACCGCCCTTGTGGCTGTAGGGCCCAGTCTGACCATAACCGGAAATGGAGCAGTAGATGATGCCCGGATTGAATGCCTTGATGGTCTCGTAATCGACCTTGAGTGACTTGGCGACACCAGGACGATAGTTTTCGACAATGACGTCAGCGGTCTCGGCCAGACGATAGAACAGCTCGCGTCCCTCCTCCTCCTTCAGGTTCAACGAGATGCTCTTCTTGTTACGGTTGATCTGAGCGAAACAGGTGGACTCTTCATTAATATAAGGTCCCATTTGCCTACTATCATCACCGCCGTTTTTCTCGACCTTGATGACCTCAGCCCCCATGTCACCTAGCACCATGGTGCAGTAAGGGCCGGCCATGATCTGGGAAATATCCAGAACTTTCATGTTAGTCAAGGGAAGCATGCTTCAATACCTCTTAATTCAATAGGGGAGTTATCTACCGCGCCAAGTGTGCGACGTCTTATTGATAAACGCCTCGACAGCGCCATGAAAATCCTGACTCGTATAACAAAGTGCTATAAGGTCCTCATCCTGCCCATCTTCAGGAGAGTGATACTTCTGGAAGCGTCTAATGGCCTCCTTGGAAGCACGAATCGTCAAGGGGGCGAAGCTCTGAAGTTTTTCGATGACCCCTCTGACTTCGCTTTCAATGTCCTTATGGTCGATAACAGCAGTCACCAGACCTGCCTGCTTCGCCTCATCAGCCTTTATGATACTGGCCAGCATCAAGACCTCCTTGGCTCTTGCAGGCCCGGCCAGATCTACTAGCCGAGACACATTATTCATCGAGACGCAGTTACCAATCGTCTTGGCAATAGGAACGCCGAACTTGAGGTCTGGCGTGCAGTAGCGAAAATCGCAAGCCATGGCGATGGCCGCGCCACCCCCGATACAGTACCCCTCGATCAGAGCAATCGTGGGCTTTGAAAGCGACTCCAGGGTTGCCATTACCCTATCGATACGTCTCTCGTAATCCAGGGCATCCTGTGCCTGGGAAAAAGAACTGAACTACTTAATATCAGTACCCGCCACAAAAGCTTCACCACCAGTCCCACGCAGTACCACGACATCGATATCGGGGTCTTCATTTAATTCGAGGCAGAGACGCTCGAGCGAGTCATACATGCCCCAGGTCATGGCATTACGAACCTGGGGGCGGTTGAAAGACAGCCAGGCAACGCGTCCTTCTCTTTCGTACAACAGCTCATCCGTCGAACTCATCACCCACACTCCTTATTTTTGTTTCTCTGTTACTTGATTGCTGGATGACAATTACTCAACTCAGAGACTTATCGTATCCACCTAAATATAATAATGAACTCATAATTCATTTTTTCAATATCGACTTTTGTCTAGAGTTACGTGAATACGTAAAGACAATTTCCTATATCCCAAAGAATTATGAATAAAAAAACACAGCCACCTTACGACGGGCGTTCAAGCACTCGACGGCGTGACAAAACATATCGAAGACACGTCTAGTAGTGGCCCGTGACGTGGTCATCATCGACGAAGAGGGAATAAACAAAGAGATGTGTAACTGACTTAAAGGGACATGATCGAAGAGACGAAAATGGAGCAGGCTTTGCCAGCACCTTCGCCATATATACAAAGCGGAAAATTTGCCCCTCCCTTGGTGAGGCCTTGTTGCCTCACCAAGGAAATACATCAAGCTGTAGCAATGAGACTGCGCCCAGGTGCTACTTTGCCAGCTGCCGCTTCTTTACCAATGCCCTGACCAGTTTTGCTATCAAAGGATATAAGAAAAACAGCAGGGTAATGGACAAAAGAGTTGTCGCAATCGGGCTGCCAAAGAAGATCGACGGATCACCACGCGAAATATCCAGTGCCTGTCGCAGGCTTGTTTCCAGCCTGGGCGTCAATACAAATGCCAATAACAGGGGCGCTACCGGATACTTGGCGACATTCATGAAAAAGGCGATCACGCCAGCCCCCAGCATAAACCACACATCGAACATACTATTGTTGACGCTATAGGAACCCACTACACAGACCACAGCAATGACCGGTATCATGAATGCTGGAGGAACGCGTAACAGCTTAACAAGGAAAGGGATAATGGCGAGTGCTGCGAGTACCGCCATGACATTACCCAGGTACATGGATGAAATCAGCCCCCAGACGAAATCAGGGCTATTTTGGAACAGCATCGGGCCTGGCTGCACTCCCCACATCATCAAACCGCCCAGCAGCACGGCGGCTGTCCCAGAGCCCGGAATACCCAAGGAAAGTAGGGGAGCGAAAGAGCCTGCGGCAGCCGCATTGTTTCCTGCTTCGGAAGCTGCAACCCCTTCGATTCTACCCGTTCCCATCTCAGCACCGTGCCGACCGACTTTCTTTTCAAGCACGTAAGCCAAGAAAGACCCGGTCGTGGCCCCTGCGCCTGGCAGGATACCCACCAGATTACCTAGCACGCCCGAGCGAAGGGAAGTGGGAATGATGCTGCGCAATTCACTACGGTCCAATAAGCTTTCGCGAAGAGATAGCTTTGTCATCAAACCGGCGGCATCTACTCTGTTGACCATCATTTCCAGAACCTGACTGAAGCCAAACATGCCGATGACCAATGGAATAAAGGAAATTCCATTCAGCAAATACATCGAATCAAAAGTAAATCTTGGCTGACCAAAAGCCAAACCAATACCTACCATCGAAAGCATGATGCCTATGAACGTGGAAACCAGGCCCTTCTTGGGACTATCTCCCAACAACCAGCCAATGGAGCACAGCGCAAGAATTACCAAGGCGGCGACTTCCGCCGGACCAAACAATAACCCGATTTTTGCCAACGCTGCTCCCATGAACGTCAGCATGACAATCCCAATGGTCCCACCAATAAAAGAGGAAATGTTAGCTGTAAATAGTGCCTTACCTGCCTGCCCCTTTTTCGAAAGCGGATAACCATCCAGGGCCGTTACGACAGCCGGTGCATCACCAGGTATATTGAGCATGATGGCACTGTAGGACCCCCCATACATGCAACCGTAATATACGGCACCCAGCATAATAATGCCGGTGATAGGGTCCATCTGAAACGTCAGTGGCAACAACAAGGCAACGCCAGTTACGGAGCCAAGGCCCGGAATCGCTCCGATCACGATACCTAAGCCTGCCCCGACAAGAGCAGCGAGTATGTTTGAGAAGGTCAGCGACGTCGCGAAACCCGACATCAGGGATTGAAGGATATCCATGTGAGACTTACCTTATTATTGTAACATTTCAAGGAACATGCCTTGAGGAAAGGGAACCTTCAGCCATAGGCCAAACAGTAAATACAGCGCCACCCCTGCGCCAATACCAGTAAAAATCGATTGCTTCCAGGACTTCTTCTCGACTAGAAGAATCCACAATAAGATAAAGAGTGACATGGAAAGAACCATGCCGAGCAAAGGAGTACACAGTATCGCCAAGGCCATTGCAGCCGCTGGCCATAGGCTTCTCCCTCCAATAGGTTTTGCACTAACGGGAGAGAAAAAGAATTCATAAATGCCAAGTGCAGCAGCACCGATACCTGCTACCGCTGCAAAAAAGCCGCCTCCAGGACCATTATTCACCCAGATGCCGTACTTGAAAATGCCAAATGCTGCCCAACAAAGTCCCATTATCACGATTCCGATGGTGACTAAAGCCGGCAGCCAGGAAAGGCTCTCTCTCTCAGAAGATTGCTCTACTTCCATACTCATTTCTCTCCCAACTTCCATGAAAGCCTAAAGTACCCAAGAGCTTTAACAGAATGCATGAACGTCATGGGTGGCCACAGGCAGCCAAAACCGCCTATAGCCACCAAAGACATTACTCGATGATACCGACCTCCTTGAACTTCTCCGCATAGCGGGCCTTCTCTTCACTATAGAACTCGGCGCTCTCCTCGGCTCCCATGAAGGTGCCGATCAGATTGTTCTTCTCGATATAATCAGACTTCCATTGCTCACTCTCGGACGCCTTCTTCAGAACGTCCTCCCAATAAGCTACCGCTTCATCCGACATATCAGGAGGGCCCGCATAGCCACGGAAAATCATTAGTTGGATATCAGGGTAACCAAGTTCAGCAAAGGTCGGAACATCATCGTAAGGTGCTTCGAGCCTCTCATCAGAAAGCGCTGCAAGACTGCGCACCTGACTCGGATCCATACGCGATCCAAGCTTATATACAGCAGCATCGATATGGCCACCCAGCAAGGCAGACGTCACTTCACCCGTGCCACCGAAGGGTACGTACTGGAAATCCGTGCCCAGGCTAGAATTGATCATGGCGAAAGCAAGATGATCCTCGCCTCCACGGCCAGCACCGCCAATTGCGATGCTATCAGAGTCTTCTTCTGCCTTTTTGATGAGGTCGTCGAGGCTTTCGACATCGCTATCGGCGGCAACGCCCAGAAGGAGCGTATCAAGCGCGAGCGTGCCGAGGGGGGTCAAGTCTTCCAGCTGAACATTGGCGTCATTGGTCACCATACTCATCATCTGCCCTCCATTGAAGGTCATGATGGTGTGGTTGTCGTCGCCCTTGTTATAGGTATAGCTATTACCGACAGCGCCCGAGCCGCCAGGCCGATTGTTGACCAGAATAGTTTCGTCGACAAGATCGCTCTGCCGAAACGTCTCCACCAACATGCGAGCATTGATGTCACTACCGCCACCAGCACTGTAGGGAACAACAAACTCCACGTTACGCTCGGGTTCCCAAGCGTTCGCACTACCGCTGATAAGAGTGATACCAACCGCACCTGACAGCGCGACCTTACTAAGCTGTTTCACTATGATCATGTTTTCACCCAAATTATTGTTGTGGCTTTTCCGTTATATTTCACGACTGAAGCAAACTTAATCGTCATACGCATCCATCATGTGGATGAGTTCAAAGTACGACAGCTTGCTCAAAGTCCGCCTCGGCTTGCAGAGAAAAACCTGCACCTCGCATACCTTATACTACCTAGGCTGTAGTGATTTTGAACTCATAATTCATTTTTTCAACGTAGACCTTAGTCGATGCTCTCCCTGTATCTCGCAATGCACCCTTGACTTAAATCGAAAATTACAAATAAATCGTTTTAACAATTACTTTCAAAGCCTTGAAAAGAAGCTTCAGGACTTCCCAACTGAGGCTCTAATCTGCTTTCCAGAGTTCGCTCAAGCATATCCAATACAAAAGTCTAATACATAGTTTTGAATTCATAATGCACATTTAAAAAACTACCAAGCTCTGGGAACAGGTCGATTCCCTTATTGACTGCATGGCTGAGTTTTTATCTGAATTTTTTTATATTCTCCTATAGGAAAACAAAATGAAGCTGAACGATTCTGCTCTATTCCGGCAGCATTGCTACATTGACGGACGTTGGACAAATGCCGAAACACGGAGTGTCATCGAAGTCACCAACCCAGCCACCAATGAACGCTTGGGGACAGTCCCCAAGCTAAGCAAGGACGAGGTTAGCGCGGCTATCGATGCCGCCGATCGCGCCTTCCCCTTATGGAAAGCCAAAACAGCCAAGCAGCGCTCCTCGATATTGCGAAAGTGGTTCGATCTGTGCATGGAGCACCAGGAGGATCTGGCGCAGATACTGACACTCGAACAGGGCAAGCCACTCCAGGAGGCCAGGGGAGAAATCGCCTACGGCGCCTCCTTCATCGAATGGTTCGGTGAAGAAGCCAAGCGGGTCTATGGCGACGTCATCCCGGCCCATGCCAATGATCGTCGCATCGTCGTCACCAAGGAGCCCGTCGGTGTGGTGGCCGCCATTACTCCCTGGAACTTCCCCAACGCCATGATCACACGCAAAGCCGCTGCGGCCATGGCAGCGGGGTGCAGCGTGGTCGTCAAGCCAGCCTCCAGCACACCCTATTCGGCCTTGGCGCTGGCCGAACTCGCCGAGCGGGCCGGAGTTCCTCAGGGTGTATTGAATGTGGTGACGGGGAGTGCGAGTGTTGTGGGCGGCGAGCTGACCGCCAACCCGCGGGTACGCAAGCTCTCTTTCACCGGCTCTACCGAGGTCGGCAAGATACCANNGTGCGAAAACCGTCAAAAAGGTCTCAATGGAACTGGGCGGCAATGCGCCTTTCATCATTTTTGAGGATGCTGACCTTGACCAAGCAGTTGCAGGAGTAATGGCGTCCAAGTTTCGCAATACCGGACAGACCTGCGTTTGCGCGAACCGGATTTTCGTTCACGACAAGGTCTACGACGACTTTGCCGTCCGGCTGGCCAGTGCCGTCAGTGCACAAAAAGTCGGCAATGGCCTCGAGGAGGGAGTAGCGCTTGGCCCCTTGATCAACCCGGCTGCCGTCAAAAAAGTGGAGCAACATATCGAGGATGCGAAGGCCAAGGGGGCTAGCGTTTACCTGGGCGGGCAACGCCACGCGTTGCAGGGGAATTTCTTCCAGCCGACGATCCTGACTAATGTCTCATCCGATTCCCTGCTCATGCACGACGAAACCTTCGGCCCGGTGGCCCCGCTGTTACGATTCAGCGATGAAAACGATGTGATTCGCCAAGCCAATGACACCTCGCTGGGATTGGCCAGCTACTTCTATACCCGTGATGTGGGGCGCGTCTGGCGCGTCGCGGAAGCCTTGGAATGTGGCATCGTGGGCATCAACGAAGGCATCATCTCCAGCGAGCTGGCCCCTTTCGGCGGGGTCAAGGAGTCCGGTATTGGCCGCGAGGGTTCCAAGTACGGCATCGATGACTATATCGAAATCAAATATCTCTGCATGGGTGGTCTTTGAATCCCGACCGGCCAAACGACAAAGGACATCACATATGAGCAGCAAGCAACAACGGGTCGGCATGATCGGCGTCGGTTTAATGGGCCATGGAATTGCCAGCAGCCTTCAACGCCATGACTGGCCTCTGAGCTTCCTGGAACATCCCGGCAACCAACCGGTCGAGGATCTGATCGCCAAGGGTGCGACAGCCTATCCCACTGGGGCGGCTCTCGCTTCCCACTCCGACGTCATCATCCTCTGTGTTACCGGCACGCCCCAGGTGGAAGAAGTTTTGTTCAGTGACGGTGGCGTTCTGGAGGGCCTTCACTCGGGTACCGTTGTCATCGATTGTTCGACCGCGATACCCAGCTCCACCCTGCGGATCGCCGAGGCCGTGGAAGCAGCGGGAGGCCGTTTCCTGGATGCCCCGATGACTCGCACACCCAAGGAAGCCGCCGAGGGCCGGCTCAACCTGATCGTCGGAGGCGACCATGAGCTCTTCGAAACCCAACTCCCCCTGCTACAAAGTTATGCTGAAAATATCACTCATGCCGGATCGGTTGGCTCGGGTCATAAATTGAAGTTGCTGCATAACTTCGTCTCAGTCGGCTTTTCCACGGTACTGGCGGAGGCGGCGGCCTGTGCGGAACAAGGCAGCATCGAAGCAGAGGTTTTGGTCGACGTACTGGCACATGGTGGTGGCGCAGGCACCGTATTGGAGCGGCTGCGCCCGTATATTCTTTCGCGGGATGACAGCGGGTTCCGCTTCAGTATCGCCAACGCGCACAAGGATCTAGGCTACTACCTAACCATGGCGAACGATACCGGTGCAACAAAGAGCGCGGCTGCAGGAATTTACCAAGTACTAGACGACGCAGAGTCCTCGGGTCATGCTCACTCGACGATACCCGAGCTTGTCAGCATTCTGACCGACCAGGCACGAAAATGAGTCCGGTGCCGGTAAGCGTTATCCATAACGTACGTCAACGAATAGTAGCCAACTGGACTTGCTGCCTCAACTCGACAATCAATTCGGCTGTTGCCGGAGAGAGAGGTTCATGCTTGAGGGTAATGATGCCGTAGTAATCCAGGGGTTTGCCGACGGTAATGGATAACGTGACGTACTGACCGCTGGCCAGCGGCCGGTGTAATACCGAGCGAGGCAATATGGCCAGCATGTCGGAGGCCAGTAGCAACTGCAGAATGGACTGTGTCGAGGTGGTTTCGATGGTGTTCACAGGTGAAGGTATCCCTTCGTCAGCCAAGGCTTCTTCGAATATGCCTCGCATGGGGCTGGCCAACGGATGCAAAATCCAAGGCCAGCCGCTCAGTCCATCTAGTGTCACACCATCGACAGTGGCGAGAGGATGTTCCCGACGAGCGACGACTCGCAGTGGTTCCTCAAGGAGTGGCTCGAAGTCGAAAAGATTGTGTTGGCTGACATGTGTCAAGCGGCCGATGACCAGATCAAGCCGCTTGCACTCGAGCGCTAGGAGCAGTCGATCGCTGCTCTGTTCGTCAATACTCACCGATAGCCTTGGTCGCCGCTCTTTAAGGGCGGCGATAGCGGCGGGCAGAATTTCGGGAGCTGCTGCAGGAATCGCGCCGATCACAAGATGACCGTACCCCCCTTCGCGCGAGGCTGACGCTCGAAGATCAAAAATCCGAAGTAGGTCTCCAGGTCGCGCAACATCTTACTCGCCGCTGGTTGACTTAGATTCATCTGTCTAGCGGCCGCGTGCATGTTACGGCTCTGCTCGAGATTCACCAGCAATTGTAGATGCTTGAAACGTAACCAGCTGTTAAGGCTGGCGGACATCAGCTTATCCATCATGTCTCCTTCACCATCGCATGTATCCAAAGCAAGCTCATATCGATACAACATATGATAACTAGAAGTAATCGCTACTAGTCAATTTTTGATTGGCAGGTTATTGAACGGCAAGGCTAAGCTGAAGCGAGTCATGCCAACAAATACACAAGGGCCCATTGCCGATGACCATGATTACCCATCTGGACGTTCAGGACATTCGATTTCCCACCTCTCGATCCTTGGATGGCTCTGATGCCATGAATGCTGCGCCGGACTATTCGGCCACCTATGTGACCTTGCATACCGACACCAGCGACGGGCTTGTGGGGAACGGACTCACTTTCACGATTGGGCGTGGTAACGAGATTTGTGTCAAAGCGGTTCAATCGCTCGCCTATCTGATCGAGGGTCGCAATCTCGAGGCCATCACCTCCGACATGGGAACCTTCTGGCGACATCTGACCAGCGGCGATAGCCAACTTCGTTGGACCGGGCCAGAAAAAGGCGCCATTCATTTGGCCACCGCGGCCATCGTCAATGCCATATGGGATCTTTGGGCCAAATCAGAGCAGAAACCGGTATGGAAACTACTCGTCGACATGTCCCCAGAACAGCTCGTTAACTGCCTCGACTTCCGCTTCGTCACCGATGCCCTGACACCTCAGGAGGCATTAGCCATTCTCCGGCGCAAGGTTAGCGGCAAGGCAAGCCGGGAACAGAAAATGTGTGAGCAAGGCTATCCCGCTTATACCACTTCGGCTGGCTGGCTCGGCTACTCCGTTGACAAAGTGCGTCGTCTCGCTCGCGAAGCCCTGGCGGAAGGTTGGACACACTTCAAGCAGAAAGTGGGCGGCGATCTCAACGAAGACTGCCAGCGTGCCCAAATTCTCAGGGAGGAGATCGGCTGGGACCGTACCCTGATGATGGACGCCAATCAGATGTGGGATGTCGATGAAGCCATCGCCAACATGCGTCAGCTGGCCGAATTCGACCCTTTGTGGATCGAGGAGCCCACCAGCCCCGACGATATACTGGGGCATGCCGCAATACGTCAACGCCTCGGTTCGATCGGTGTCGCTACAGGTGAGCACTGTCATAACCGGGTCATGTTCAAGCAACTGCTACAGGCTGAAGCCATCGACTACTGCCAACTCGATGCCGCCCGCCTGGGAGGACTCAACGAGGTCATCATCGTGCTATTAATGGCCGCCAAGTTTGGCGTGCCGGTCTGCCCGCATGCTGGCGGTGTCGGCCTCTGCGAGTATGTCCAACATATTTCGATGTTCGACTACATCGCCGTTTCGGGCTCGCTGGATGGCCGTATCCTGGAATACGTCGACCACCTGCACGAGCATTTCGAAAACCCGGTGTTGATACGTAATGGTCGCTATCAGGTCCCCATGGCGCCCGGCTACAGTATCACCATGCACCCGGAGTCGCTGTCTCGCCATGTTTACCCTGACGGTCAGGCATGGAAGGAAAAGTGAACACAACCACTGAGGAGATTCGTAACATGCCCCAAGTACAACCCTGTATCGCCCTGACCCTCGGCGACCCAGCTGGCATCGGGCCCGAACTGGTGGCCAGACTGCTGGGGGACCACGATGCGACGGGCCAAGCCAGCATCGTGGTCGTAGGTGACCGCTGGCTATGGGAGGAAGGTCAACGTGTGGCTGGCATCCGCCATGAACTCCCTGAAATCGCAAGCCTTGCAGAGGCGCGCGGCCAGACAGGCCCAGTGCTGTTACCGACATCGACCATCAAGCCGAAAGATGTTGAATACGCCCAGGTCAGTGGCCTGTGCGGCACCTCGGTACTCAAAGTGCTGGCGCAGTGCATGGACGGCGCCAGTGATGGACATGTCGATGCGATCTGCTTTGCCCCGCTCAACAAGCTCTCCATGAAACAGGGCGGGCTGAAACACGAGGATGAGCTCCACTTCTTCGTCGACCATCTAAAGGTCAAGACCCCCGTCTGCGAATTCAACACCCTGGGCAACCTTTGGACATCGCGCATCTCCTCACATATCCCGCTTGCTGAGGCGGCGTCGCATGTGACGCCTGAACGCATCCTCAGCGCCACCCGGTTGATTCATGATGCGTTGGTAGCCGCTGGCATAGAGCAGCCCCGTATCGGGGTAGCGGCGCTAAACCCTCACGCTGGAGAGGGGGGAACCTGCGGCCGTGAAGAGATAGACATCATTGCACCGGCAATCGACACATGCCGCGACGAGGGCTTCGCAGCCCAGGGCCCCTTCCCCGCCGACACTATCTTTCGGCGCGCCCGGGATGGAGAATTCGATGGCATAGTGACCATGTATCACGACCAGGGGCAAATCGCCTTGAAGCTGATGGGCTTCGAACGCGGCGTCACTGTTCAGGGTGGACTGCCGATCCCTATTACTACCCCGGCCCATGGCACCGCCTTTGATATCGCAGGACAAGGAAAAGCCAACGTCGAAGCTATACGCCACGCCTTCGATATCGCCTGCCGAATGGGGTTAAATTTTATAAGTCGATGATCAGAAGTCATCGACGAAAGTACAACTCTCAAAAATGAATTATGAGTGCATAATAAATTTTAACAGATAGGGTAACTCATAGGCAACTTGAGGTAATAGCAAGAAGCCAAGCTTAAAAAAGCAACAATAAAATTAGCCTGAACTACACGAAAACAAAAAAGAGAGGTACAACATGTTTCTCAAGAAAAAGCTCACACTAACAATTGCCACTTTAGCCATTAGCGTTACAACTTTGTCGGTTTCAGCCGAAACATTACGCTATGCCCATGTTGGTGCAGAAGGAGATTCGCAGACACGCTATGCGTCCGAAGCGGCAGCCTCAATTGAGGAAGCAACCGACGGTGAGATCACGTTTAGCCTGTTCCCGTCAAGCCAGCTTGGGGGTGTTGCCGAAATGGTCGATGGTGTGTCACTTGGATCGATATCAATGGCACATCACGAATTTGCCTCGCTCGCCCAAACCGTTCCCGACATTGCCGTATTCAACGCGCCTTTCATTTATCGTGATGCAGAGCATGCCCTGAAAGCTACAGACCCTCACTCTCCTGTCATCAGTGAAATGAACGAAAAGCTCGTTGAAGAAGGTGATATGCGTATTATTGGCCGCATGTACCGAGGGGCTCGACATATTACCGCCAACTTCCCCGTTTACTCTCCCGCTGATCTGGAAGGCAAGCCTTTCCGTGCGGTACCACTTGATATATGGATTTCAATGGTCAATGGGTTTGGCGCTGATCCGACACCGGTCGAAGTCTCAGAACTTCCGACTTCATTAATGACGGGGCTTGTAGTTGGCCAGGAAAATCCTCTGACCATGCTTATGTCCAATAGCCTCTATGAAGTGCAGTCCCATGTCTCAATGACGGGGCACATGCACTCCATATTAGCCGTTTTCATCAACGAAGACACATGGCAATCCTTGGACGAAGGCCATCAAGAGACCATTACACGTATACTAGAAGAAAAAGCTCAAGAATCCCTCCAGTGGGCACAAGAGCGGGAAGCTAGCCTAGTCGAAGAATTAAAGGAAAAGGGTATGACCTTCGTCACCGAAGAGAACGGGCTTGAGTTGGAAGCCTTCCGTGAGCAGGTCTTGGCACAAATAAACGAGGACTACCCTAACTTTCAACCCTATATCGAACAAATAGCGGAAATAGAGTAATAGTTTGGCAGCGAGGAATACAGTAGTCCTCGCTGCCCTTACTTACTACCACATAGGGTCGCCAGCATGAGAACCGGAAAAAGGCTGTTAGAAGTTTTCTGCTTAGCTTTGCTAGCAGGCATGATACTTGTCCCTTTTATGCAGGTTATAACTCGCTCCGTATTTGGGTTTTCTATTCCAGGAGCGGGAGAACTCACTAGATTCTTGCTCATTTGTCTGGTGTTCTCTTCTTACCCACTTGCAATCTCAAGTGGTGAAAACATCGAAATGGCGGAGCTTCGCGAGACATTGCCTAGCACGATAAAAATATGGCTATACAAGATTATCGCTCTGTTATCCATCATTACGTGTCTTTTCATTGCATATGCTGCATTCATCACAGTACAAGCAAATTTGAATAAAGCTACGCCTGTTCTCAAAATTCCCTATTGGATCTTCTTCAGCACTACTTTCCTGGGTTTCGCTGGAGCTGCTTTCATGCATTTCCACCAGGGATTCAAGTCCCCTCGCCCTAATCCCGGCATCGGTTTATAGGATAAAAAAATGGGCTTTATGATACTGGCTTTGTTCTTAGTGTTTTTCCTACTCGGCTTCCCTGTGGTTTATGCCATCCTCATTCCTTCGGTGATGTATGTTCTTATTGAAGGGTTTCCAATCGGGCTTCTCGGCCAGCGCATCACTTATTCTCTCGACAGCTTTCCATTGGTTGCCGTACCAATCTTCATCTTTGTCGGGAATTTAATGAATCAGTCTGGTATTACAGACAGAATCTTCCATTTTGCTAACACCCTGGTTGGGAGGGCACCTGGCGGATTGGCACAGGTCAATATTTTCTCAAGCTTGATATTCTCAGGTATGTCAGGCGCGTCTCTTGCCGATGTAGGTGGGTTAGGCAAAATAGAGATCGAAGCCATGAAGAAAAGGGGGTATGGCGCTCCCTTCTCGGCGGCGGTCACTGCCTCATCAGCCGTCGTAGGCCCGATATTCCCCCCTAGCATTCCGCTGATAGTTTATGGATCGGTCACGAGCGTCTCCATTGTGCAGCTCCTTCTCGCTGGTATCGTTCCTGCATTGATCTGCACGGCGCTGTTAATGATCACAGCAGCAATTTTGGCGATCAAACACGACATGCCTCGCGCTCCTAGACTTCCCACGGCCAGCGAACTGTATAAGTCATTCATCCCTGCCTTGCCCGCACTTCTGGCACCGGCGTTAATGATCTCAGGGATGTTATTGGGTTTGTTTACGCCCACGGAAGCAGCAGCTGTCACAGCGGCCTATGTGCTGGTGGTTAGCTCGATTTTTTACCGGGAGCTGACCTGGCCACACTTGATAAACTCAATGATGGCCACACTAAAGACAACGAGCGCGATACTGATCATCGTGGCCGCGGCCTCCATGTTNNCGTTGGATCTTATCTGTTGAGCAGATTCCACAGCAGTTCGCTGCCTTCATATTGCAGATATCCCAAGATCCATTAATGCTCTTGCTCATCGCGAATCTGATATTCTTCATTGCAGGTATTTTTCTCGACTCGACCACTGCAACCCTGTTAATCGTGCCCATTGTGGCGCCACCCATGGTGCTTGCAGGAGTTGACCCGGTACACCTGGGCATTGTCGCCATTTTCAATCTGATGATTGGGCTACTGACCCCACCCATGGGCCTTTCTTTATTCCTCGTATCATCGATTGCTCAAGTCTCGCTGCGCCAGCTTTTGAAAGCACTTATTCCTTTCTATATCCCGCTGCTTATCACACTGGCAATTATTACATTCGCAACAGACCTAGTGCTTTGGCTACCGGGCTTCTTGCGCTAAAGAGCGTGGCCTAAACCAATCAGCGACTGTACTGGTATGAAGGAGTAGTAAAATGACTAGCAAATCAACTATCGGTTTCATCGGACTCGGCAAGATGGGTGCCGGTTTCACCGCGCGCCTCATCGAAAGTGGTTATTCAGTTATCGGCTATGATATCGACGACACCTGCTGCCAGGCCGCCAAGGCCAAGGGTGTTGAGATTGCCGAGTCGCCGGCCAAGGTCGCCGAGCGCGCCGACATTATTCAGGTGTGCGTGATCTCCACCAAAGCCGTGGAGGCGGTCATCCTCGGCGAGGGCGGTATCGCCGAGGTCATCCCAGGTGAAGGCAAGACCATGGTTGACCACTCCACGACGGAACTCGAGACCACCAAACGCCTGGCAAAAACCTTGCTGGAACGTAACGGCATGCAATTTGTAGACGCCCCGGTTTCTGGAGGCCCCGGCGCTGCCACCGAGGGGCGCCTGGCCATCATGGCCGGCGGTGGGCAAGCCGCTATCAACGCCATCGAGCCATTGATGAGCGCCCTTGGAAAATTCACCCGTATGGGCGAGGTCGGCGCTGGGCAAGCCACCAAGTTGATCAACCAGGCGCTGGTACTCTCCAACTACTGTGTGATCGCCGAAGCCTGCAACCTTGGTAACCGGTTCGGTATCGATGTTAGTAAGATCCCCGAGGCCCTTTCCTCGGGCTATGCCGGCGGCAACCTGCTCAACGATCTCTTGCCCCGCATGGTGGAGAACGACTTCGAGCCGCGTGGCTACGCCCGGCAGATTCTCAAGGACTTGCATATGCTGCAGGACGCCGCCAACGCCTTAAATGTTTCCATGCCCATGGCGGGCACCGCCAACTCCCTCTTCAGCATGCTGGTTTCACAGGGCAAGGGAGAGCTGGATGGCGCCGCCATCGTATCGCTGCTGGAAGGTGCAACGCCGGAGAGCTCGTCATGACGCCACTTCCCATCATCGATGCGCACCAGCACTTCTGGGACCTCGAACGTAACTACCTGCCATGGCTCTGCGATGATCCGATGATTCCGTTTCGCTATGGCGATTACAGCGCCATCCGGCGCAACTACTTGCCCGAGGATTACAGACGCGACACGACAAATTATCGTGTGGTGGGGTCGGTCTTCATCGAGACCGAGTGGGATGCCAAAACGCCCGTTCAGGAAACCCGCTGGGCCCATGAACTAGCCGAAAGGGAGGGGCTGCCCAGTGTAATGGTTGCCCAGGCACGCCTCGACCAACCGGATATCGAGGATGTATTGGCGGCGCACTGCGCCTACTCACGGGTGCGCGGGATTCGCCATAAGCCCCGCGCCGCTCCATCGCCCAACGCAGTGGAGACCGGCGCCCCAGGTTCCATGGGTGATCCGGTTTGGCGTCGCGGTTTCGCTCGGCTAGCCGCCCATGACCTCTCTTTCGACCTACAGAGTCCATGGTGGCACTTCCGTGAAGCAGCCGACCTCGCCGCTGCCCATCCCGATACGACGATCATCATTAATCATACCGGTTTACCTGCAGATCGAAGCGAAGAAGGGCTCCAGGGTTGGCGTAAGGCTATGGCTCAAGTGGCTCACCATCCCAATGTAAAAGTAAAAATTTCAGGAATTGGAGTGCAGGGAGCAACTTGGACAGAAGAGGCTAACCGTCGAATCGTACTTGAGACCATCGAGCTCTTCGGCGTGGAGCGTTGCATGTTCGCTAGTAATTTCCCTGTAGATAGTTTGGTTGCAACATTTGAAACTATCTTTTCAGGTTTTCTTAAGATCACAAACGAACTAACCAATACCGAGCAACGCCAGCTCTTCCATGATACTGCACAAAGAGTTTATCGTATTGCACCTGAAAGCCTGTGCCAAACTAGCGCTACTACATACTTAACATAAGCATAATAGTATCTGGGCTGGCTTTTTCACTGACCGTACACCCTGTTAGTCGAGACTTCTTAACTACTCAGCCATCTCATCAAGAGCCGACACCTCTAATTTATCACGTAAGTGGCGGCGCAATACCTGGCCTAAATTAGCGCCATCACGTGCTCGGAGCGCTACGATCATCGCTTCATGCTCCGCTACCGCTTTGGACCAATAGTCATTGCTGAGCTCAGCGGTGAAGCGTACACGGTGCACTCGATGATTGAGGTTTTTATAAACATCAATAAGTATATCATTCTGAGAAGCTAGTACGATGGCCTCATGTATCTGCTGATTAGTCAGTAGATACTCCTTCATATTTCCACTCTTATAGTAAGCCAGCATCTGATAATGAAGCACTTCAATATTCGTAAGCTCATCCTCAGAAATCCTCGCACAGGCCAGCTCTCCCGAAAGAGACTCTAGGCTCTGCATAACTTCAAAGGTATTCTTAAGAGTGGTTTTAGTCAATTTAACGACTCTAGCTCCACGATTTGTCAAAAGTTCAACAAAACCTTCATGAGCTAGAACTTTCAAAGCTTCTCTGAGGGGGGTTCGTGATACACCAAACTGCTCACATAGCTGCTTTTCAGGAACACGACTACCAGGTGTTAACTTCCCTTGAGTGATCATGACACGAATTCGCTCGGCGACCTCACCGTGCAGTGTATTCTGCCTAATTTTATCCATGATCGATATTCTCTAAACCTAGGCTTGTACTGGTGTACAGGCATTTATTGACATAGTAGATTAAATTTTAACACAAAAATAATTATGAATTCATTCATTACCTTAGTCAAGCTAGTCAGTATATAGCTAGTTATTATGGGCATTATTCTATTAAGACATAGTCCAAACGCTTGGCAAAACTGGTTGTTTAATACAACGCAGCGGGCGCCTGAATGCCGCTCTTACGGATTTCACTCTATCGTTTAGCCTTTTTAAGGAAGACTAAGTATCCGAACTCATATTTTCCGCTATTTTTATATCCCAATCCGTTGACTCAGGAAAATGCACATGATTTTTTGATTGTACCTTCCTTATACGACGTGGACTTTAAAAAGTTGATAACCACCTAAACCAGCCTTACGGCATCAGGCCGACCCACTAAGTCATCATGGCCATGCCATGTCCTTTCAATGACTATCTCAATGACTATCCGAATCGTCTTGCTGATCGCTGAAAGTGGCTATATTGCCAGACACCTTGATGGCTTGTCTTACTCATTACGCCTTGCCAAGCAGCCCCTCAAAAAAACTCACCGCATTGGCCTCCAGCCCTTCCAAGTAGTAGCCGCCTTCCTGCACCACTAGCGTGGGAGTATTCAGACCCGCTAGCCTGCGGCCAAGCTCAGCAAACCCCGCTGTAGAAACGGCGACCTTGGCTTGGGGGTCACGCTCGTAGATATCAAACCCCAGCGCCAGCACGATGGCGTCAGGTTCGAACAGGCGGATGGCCTGGCAGGCTTGCTCCAGGCGGTCAAAAAACACCGACTCCTGTGATCCATGGGGCATTGGCAGGTTAAGGTTATAACCCAGCCCGGCCCCCTGCCCGCGCTCGTCTTCGAAGCCGGTCACCGCCGGGTAGAAGTTGGTGGTATCGCCGTGGATCGAAATGTACATAACATCATCGCGCTGGTAGAAAATCTCCTGAATGCCCTGGCCGTGGTGCATATCGGGATCTAACACGACGATGCGGGGGTAGCGTGAGGTGAGTCGCTGCGCGGCAATGGCGGCATTATTGAGAAAGCAAAAGCCACCGGCGGAGTCGATGCCCGCGTGGTGGCCCGGCGGGCGCGATAAAGCATAGGCGAATCGCTCCCCGGTTAACAGAGTCTCAGCCCCGGCGNNTTCTGCGCCGACCAATAAGCAGACTGCCAGGTATGCTGGCCCAGGGGAGCGCTACCGTCAGCCAAGTAACGCCCGGCTTCCGCCAAGATGCCGCGCAGAGCATTGGGCGAACGCACAAAAATATTGGAGATAACCTCTTCACCCCAATCTTCGCCAAGGGCATGCCAGCGCCGATGGGCACTTTCGAGAAAGCGCAGATAGGCCAACGAGTGCACTGCCCTTAACGGCGCCACGCCATGATCCGCGGGCACTTGAATATCAAACCCTAGCTGCTTGGCGGCGGCCAGCAGGTGCGTGGCGCGTTCAGGCACTTCCTGGGGTGTTCGCATCTTGCCACGGGAGAAGTAGGTTTGCGGCTGATGAAGCAGTTGGTCAGCGTGGAAGAACGTCTTCATCGTCACTATCTCCGGTTTCGCCCACACCCTTGACCACGAAATCGCGGGCAACGCCTATATGGNNGGCGGCAGGGTTGCCGCTATCCAGCGCGTCAAGCAACTTAAAGTGGCTGGTGGCGATGGTGTCAGGGGCTTCATGAGTTTTGGTAATTAGGGTGATGCAGAGGCGCAGCTCATGGGACAGGTCGTCAAAGGCACGCAGCAGACGCTCGTTGCCTGCGTAGTGCAGCATCAGTCGATGAAACTGCAAATCCTCCTCGATGCGGCGGGTGCCATCGTTCCCGGCTGCCGCTTCACATAGCACCTCAACCTGCTGCTTGAGTGCGCGCTGAGCATCGGCGGTATAGCGTTCTGCCAGGCGTTCGATCCCATGGCGCTCAAGACAGAGCCGCAAATCAAACACGTCTTCGAGTTCAACGGCATTCAACGCGCGAACAAAGAAGCCTCGGCGCGGTTTCGAGATCAATAAACCCCGGCTTTCCAGCAAACGAGCGGCCTCACGCACCGGCGCACGGCTAACGCCCAAGTCGCGGGAAAGCTGCACTTCCGAGAGCCGTTCTCCGGGTAAAAAGTGTTGCTGAATAATCGCTTGGGTTAAATAGTCAGCAACCTGTTCGACCAGATTCTGCTGCTGGATAAAGGCCCTGGGAGCCGCCGTTGGTGAGGCCATCGCATTCACTCATGGGATATGACGTGTTCTTCCCAGTATGACGAAAAAAAGCCACTTGTCGACGAACGATTGCCGACTGTCGACAGTTTTACCAAGTGCTGCTATGGTCAAAACAGATCCCTAACAAACATCACAACAGGGTCTGACACGCCTCGCTCGCCTAACGACTACGTAACCACATTACGTGCTAATAACCGAGGAGCAGGAAACNNATTTCCGCTGCAGCACTCGCTTTTACCTCCGCCGCCCTGGCTGATGATCCCAAAGAGGGCGGTGTCGTTAACACCATTATTCAGCCCGAGCCGCCAGGCCTGGTGCTGGGCATGGTTCAGAACGCGCCCACACGTACCGTCTCGGGCAATATCTACGAAGGCCTGTTGCGCTACTCCACCGACCTAGAGCCCATGCCGCAGTTGGCGGAGTCCTGGGAAGTCAGCGAAGATGGCCGCACCTACACCTTCCATTTGCGTGAAGGCGTTACCTGGCACGACGGCGAAGCCTTTACCGCCGATGACGTCGTGTTCTCCGCCGATGTCTTCCACCGCGAGTTGAACCCCAGTGCCCGCGCCGTGCTGCAGCACGTGGAGAGCATCGAAGCCACCGACGACCACACCGTCGTGTTTACCCTGACTCAACCCTTCGGCCCTTTCCTGCTCTCCTTCGAGGCGGGCACTTTCACCATGGTGCCCGAGCACCTCTACGCGGGCACCGACTTCCGCGATAACGAGCATAATGACCACCCCATCGGCACCGGCCCGTTTAAGTTCTCCAACTGGGAGCGCGGCACGGTGATCGAGTTGGTTAAAAACGAAGAGTATTACGAAGAGGGCTTGCCCTACCTGGATGGCGTCAATTGGCACATCATTCCTGACGGCGCTTCCCGTGCGGTGGCGTTCGAAAATGAAACCATTGACGTGCTGCCCAGCGGTACCGTCGAGAACTTCGATATTCCCCGCCTGGCCGAGATGGATAACGTCTGCATGACCGAAGAGGGCCACGAGTACTTCAGCCCCTTTGCCATGCTGTGGATGAACAACCGCGAAGGCCCCACGGCGGATAAACGTTTCCGTCAGGCGGTGATGTACGCCATGGATCGCGAGTTCGCTAAAGATGTATTGTGGAACGGCCTGGGCAATGTGCCGCTCTCCGCCTTTGGCTCCAATGCGCGCTTCCAGAACGACGATCTGGAACCCTACGATCACAACCCCGAACGCGCCCGTGAGCTACTGGATGAAATGGGCTACGACGGGGAAGAGATCACTATTCTGCCGCTGCCCTATGGGGAAACCTGGACGCGCTGGGCCGAAGCCGTACAGCAGAACCTGCGCGAAGTGGGTATTAACGTTGAAACCCAAGCCACCGATGTGGGCGGCTGGAACCAGCGCCTGGGCGATTGGGATTACGATCTCGCCTTTACCTATCTCTACCAGTATGGCGACCCCGCGCTAGGTATTTCACGCACCTACCTTTCCGACAACATTGCCAAGGGTTCGCCCTGGAATAACGTGGAAGGCTACGAAAACGAGCGCGTCGACGAGCTGTTTAACGAGGCCGCCACGGCTTTCCCCGACGAAGAGCGCGAAAAACTTTACCGCGAAGTACAGGAAATCCTCCATGAAGACGTGCCCGTTGGCTGGCTGATGGAGCTGGGCTTCCCGACCCTGTACCGCTGTGATGTGCAGAACCTGGTTACTTCAGGCGTGGGTGTTAACGACGGCTTTAAAGATGCTTGGCTAGATCGCTAGTTTTTTAGCAAATGCCTAAGCCCCACCCAGGCGATGAACGCCGCCTGGGTGTTTCAGCTATGTCTTGAAGGTATTAGTCAGGAAAACTACTTATGGTTTACGCGCGCCTCATTCTGATGCGGCTGTTTAAAGCCGTGATTGTGCTGTTTTTAATCGTTATTTTTAACTTCCTGCTGATTCAGCTGGCCCCCGGTGACCCGGCCGCGATTCTGGCTGGCGAAGCGGGTGCCGCGGATCAGGAATTTCTAAACCAACTGCGCGAGCGCTTTGGGCTCGACCAGCCGATGTATGTGCAGCTGTGGCGCTATGTATCAGGTATCGCCATGCTCGATTTTGGTTACTCCTATCGGTTGGGCGTCCCTGTATTTGACCTGATTATGGATCGCTTACCTGCCACCCTATTGCTGACTGGCACTGCCTTCGTGCTCTCGTTGGTGCTGGGCATCGTGGCAGGCTCCATGGCCGCGGCACGGGTCAAGAAACCCTCTGGCTCACTGATCATGGCGCTGGCGCTGGTGTTCTACGCCACGCCGCTGTTCTGGGTCGCACTGATGTCGGTGGTGGTGTTTTCCGTCTACCTGGGCTGGCTGCCCGCCTACGGTCTCTACACCGTGGGGGCAGGCCATACGGGGTTTGCGCTGGTGCTCGATGTTGCCAAGCACTTGGTGCTCCCAGCGACCACCTTAGCGCTATTTTTTATGGCGATTTACACCCGCATGACGCGCACGTCGATGTTGGATGCCGCGCAGCAGGATTACGTCAAAACCGCCCGCGCCAAAGGCTTAAAGCCCAGCATTATCCAGCGCCGTCATGTGTTGCGTAACGCCCTGCTGCCGATCATCACATTAGCGGGCCTGCAGGCGGGGCAGATGGTCGGTGGTGCGATCCTGACCGAAACCGTGTTTGCCTGGCCCGGCATCGGGCGGCTGATGTTCGAAGCATTGCAGCAGCGCGACTACAACCTGCTGCTGGGCATTTTCTTCTTCTCGGCAGCCTTGGTCATCGTCTTCAATATCATCACCGATTTGGTGTACAGCCTGGCTGATCCACGCATCAAGAAGGGGGCCGCATGAGCTTTTTCGCACGCTTCGCGCAAAACCGTGGCGCCCTCGTCGGCCTGATCATCCTGCTGCTGATTATCACCATGGCCATACTGGCGCCGCTGCTGTTTCCAGAATCGCCATGGCGAATGGTTCAGCGGCCCTTTTTACCCCCGCTCTCGCAAGATGGTTTTCCCCTGGGCCCCGACACCATGGGCCGCAATGTGGCCTCAGGCTTGATGCACGGCGCCTGGGTATCGCTGTTGATCGGGCTGGTGTCGACGAGCGTGGCGCTGCTGATTGGCGTTCCCTTGGGGGCGATTGCAGGCTACTACGGCGGCATCATTGATGACGTACTGATGCGCTTTACCGAGTTCTTTCAGACCATCCCCAACTTCGCGCTGGCGATAGTGCTGGTGGCGATTATGCAGCCCAGCATCACCTCCATCGTGCTGGCGATCGCGATTGTCAGCTGGCCACCGGTGGCTCGCTTAGTGCGCGCCGAGTTTATGTCGTTGCGCAACCGCGAGTATGTCGAAGCGGCGCGCTTGGTCGGCCAGTCCAACACCACGATTATTCTGCGCCAAATTCTGCCCAATACGCTCTCGCCGATTATCGTGCTGGCATCGTTGATGGTGGCCACCGCGATTTTGCTGGAGTCGGCGCTGTCGTTTCTCGGTTTGGGCGACCCTAACGTGATGTCCTGGGGTTATATGATTGGCGCTGCGCGCACGGTGATTCGCCAAGCGTGGTGGCTGAGTTTCTTCCCAGGAGTAGCGATTCTGCTCACCGTACTGGCGTTAAACCTGGTGGGTGAAGGGTTAGACGACGCACTGAACCCCAAACTATCACGCGAGCGCTAAGGACTTTATATGCCTATTACAGAGAATCAATCGGCTGACACCGTCCTCAGCATTCGCGATCTGAACATTGCGCTCCCCAAAGGGGCGGATCGCGCCCTGGCGGTGGAGGACGTTAGCTACGAGGTGAAGCGCGGCGAAATCATGTGCGTGGTGGGCGAGTCCGGTTCCGGTAAATCGATGGCCGCCAACGCTGTGATGGGGCTGCTGCCCAAGGGCGTGAACGCCACCCATGGCGAGATACTCTTTGAAGGGCAGGATCTTCTCGCCCTAACGGAAAAGCAGCACCGCGCCCTGCGTGGGCTAAAGATCGGCATGATCTTCCAGGAGCCGATGACCGCCCTAAACCCGCTGATGCGGGTAGGCGCGCAAATTGCCGAAGTGTTCGAGGCCCACGGCCAGTTCAACCCCAAAGAGCGCCAGGC
>LGOV01009707.1_pt3 | contig 23568 bp, 24 predicted proteins | sample 469881 | NCBI WGS metagenome assembly LGOV01 (sample SAMN03857199, study PRJNA290197) | marine sediment metagenome | biome: marine cold seep biome; feature: cold seep; material: marine sediment; isolation source: sample #5579, elevator 3A push core 41 containing 12 cm of sediment... ...
GGTTGATCTACTCAATCAGGACCCCCATGTACAAAAGTTACAGCAGACGTTTGGGGCAAAGCTGATAGAATCCAGCGTAAAGCCTGCCGACGCTATGCGCTAAGCTCATTGTCTAGACGCGTGATAGAAACACTCGTTTTAGCTATACCTTTTAACTACGTATGTTGGAGATCAGACCATGCTTAAAGGTGGAATGGGCAACTTAATGAAGCAAGCCCAAGAGATGCAGGAAAAAATGCAGCAAGCCCAGGAAGAGGTCGCCAAAGCCGAAGTCCAGGGTGAGGCGTCNNGTGCCGGTATGGTCAAGGTCACCATGAACGGTCGCCATGACGTTTCAAACGTGACCATTGACCCCAGTGTCATGGAAGAGGACAAAGAGTTGCTGGAAGATTTGCTAGCCGCGGCGGTCAATGACGCAGTGCGCAAATTGGAAGTCAGTTCTAAACAGAAAATGGAAGAAGCAACGGCAGGTTTGAACCTTCCGCCCGGCTTTAAGATGCCGTTCTAAGCAATGCGTTTTTCTCCTCTCGTTGAGCAGCTAATGGATGCGTTTCGCGTATTGCCAGGCGTTGGGCCCAAAACGGCTCAGCGCATGGCAATGCATTTGCTTGAGCGTGAGCGTCCTGGAGGGCAGCGTCTGGCGGCGGTTATTCAACAAGCGATCGATGAAGTTGGATACTGTCAGCGCTGCCGCACGCTCACTGAAGCAGAGACCTGCATGCTGTGTGAAAGCCTGCGGCGCGATGACGCCCTACTTTGTGTGGTGGAGTCGCCTGCCGATCAATTGGCGATTGAAGAAGCCGGTGGTTTTAAGGGGCGCTACTTTGTGCTCCACGGGCACCTTTCGCCGCTAGATGGCGTGGGGCCTGAGTCGATTGGTTTAGACTTACTGGAAGCGCGTGTTGCAGAAGGGCTCATTGAAGAGGTGGTGTTGGCGACCAACCCCACCATCGAAGGTGAAGCGACCGCCCATTATATTGCTTCGCTACTAACAGAACACGGTGTCAAACTCTCGCGGCTTGCCTATGGCGTCCCCATGGGTGGAGAGCTGGAGTACGTTGATGGCGGCACTTTGAGCCGTGCATTTAATGGTCGTCTGCCGTTTGCCAGTGAATAAGCCTACCTAAAACGCAAATGCTTTAGCATTTGCGCCAACCTGGAAGAATGCTTTTGTCCTCTCTGACCCCCTCTTATCAATGGCTTGATACTCCAGAGGCGCTCGATGCAGCGTGTGAGCAAGTAGCCGATGCTTCTGTAATTGCTCTGGATACTGAGTTTTTCCGAGAGAACACGTTCTTTCCAGTGCCGGCGTTGGTTCAATTCACCGCGGGGGAAGAGGCTTATCTGATTGATCCGGTAGCCGTCCCGTGTACTGATCAATTCCGAGCCCTGCTGCAAAATAGTGCTATCAAGTTACTGCACGCCTGCAGTGAAGATCTAGAAGTCTTCCAGCACTGGGCAGGTGTATTGCCGGAACCGTTAATCGATACTCAGGTAGTACAAGGATTTTTAGGCGAAAATCCTGGAATGGGGTATCAAAAGCTGGTCGAATTTTGGGTCGGCGAAACCCTGCCTAAAGAGGAGACCCGCTCAAACTGGCTATTGCGCCCGCTGTCGCCTGCACAGTGCCATTACGCCGCGCTGGATGTTATCTATTTATTAAAAGTCTGGACGCTTCAGGCTGAAAAACTGGCCATGCTGGGGCGGCGCGAGTGGGTGGACGCTGAGTGCGTTAGCTTGATTGAACAGGCGGGCCGCAGCGTCGATAACGACCAGCAGTGGTACACCCGTCAACGCCAATTATGGCGCTTAACGCCCCGCCAGATGGAAGCGTATCGGCTAATGACCACTTGGCGTGAAGGCGAGACACGCCGTCGTGACTTGCCGCGCAACTGGTTGATTAGCGACAAATTGCTATTCGCGATCGCTGAAAAAATGCCCAGCAATCGCTTCGAACTCGCTGAGGTGGAAGGCGTTAAACTNNGATGCTGATCAAAAAAGAGGGTGATGCACTGCTGACAATGGTCAAACAAGCCCAGCACTGCGATGAAAAAGTGCTACCCAAGCGTTGGCCAGACCCCATGCACCCGACGTTTAAGTCACGCTTTAAAGCACTCAAGAAGGCGGTAACCGCTAAAGCTAATGACTTGGGTGTGGCACCGGAAATGCTCATGCGCCGCCGTGATATTGAAACACTGGTGATGCAAGACTTGGCGGAGGAGCCATTGATCTGGCCGAGCGGTTGGCGAGGCGAGTGTTTGAATACTGCGTTGGCCCAGGCCCTTGAGGAGCGATCGTCATGAGCGACAAGCTGATTTGCGAGGTTTTTAAAAGCTCGCGTAAAGATGAAATGTACTTATATGTCGATAAACGTCAAGGATTTGCAGACGTCCCTACGCAATTACTTGAAACCTTCGGCAAGCCTGTGCCGGTGTTTACCATGCTGTTGACCGCTGACAAAAAATTGTCACGGGTTAATGCGGCAGACGTGGTGGAAGGGATTAAAGACAAAGGGTTCTACCTGCAAATGCCGCCGCCCAAAGAGGCCTATTTGCTCGACGTGCATCGCGCCCACGTTGCCTCGCGCTCTGATGCTCGTTCTGATGAACAGTAGCGCCATCCGGTTATGAATTTTCTTGCCCATGCGTGGTTGGTGAGCGCTGGTAGCGATGACTTTCTCTACGGTAATTTAATTGCCGATGGTGTTAAGGGGCGCAATTTGACCGATTGGCCTGCTGCTACTGCCCTGGGCATTCGCCATCACCGTCGAGTGGATGCCTGGGTAGATAACCACCCGAGCGTTGTTAATGCACGGCGGCGTGCGCCAACGGGACAGCGGCGCTATGCGGGGATAGCGCTGGATATGGTGTGGGATCATTTCCTGGCCCGTGATACGGCGGGGCAGGCGGATCAAGAAGCAATTGTTGAGCGCTGTTATAGACTGCTCTCCGCCCGTGCCGCGCCGAATCGCCTGGCCGGAATGATGCCGATTCTCGTCGAACAGGACTGGCTAAGAGGCTATGCTGACTTTGCGTTTACCTGCCGGGCCGTTGCCGGGATTGGGCGGCGTTTGTCTGGCCCCAATCAGTTGGCTGCTTTAGTGCCTTGGTTGTATGAGGATTATCAAGGGTTAGAGAACGATTTCCACACACTATGGCCCGAACTATTGGCTGAATTAAGCCACCAAGATACACCCCCATCATAATGAGTTTTTCGAAATAATGAGTCAGGAGACGATGGAGACCGCAATGCGCGAACGTTTTTGGGAGCGCTTTACCCTCGAAGAGTTGACGCCCCAGGAGTGGGAAGCGTTATGCGATGGCTGTGGACAGTGCTGCCTGCTAAAGCTGCACGACGAGGAGACTCAGGAGTTAGCAGTACTGAACGTTGCTTGTCGCTTGCTGGATATTCACAGCTGCCAGTGCAGCGATTATGCGAACCGCTTTGAAACCGTTCCCGACTGCACCCAACTGACGCCTGCCTTGGTTAAAGAGTTCACCTGGCTGCCGCAGAGCTGTGGTTACCGGCGGGTGGCTGAAGGGCGCAAGTTGGCGGGTTGGCACCCGCTGTTAAGCAATGACGCCGAGCGGGTTCACCGCAAAGGCGTCAGCGTACGCAGCTTTGCGGTGTCCCAAGATGAGGTGCCGGAGCAGCAATTGGAGTCACATATCATTGCCGTGCTGCCGATGTAGTTCCCTTCGAGCACTTTACTCAGAAGTTGAAGATGCTTGCGAGTGCAGTCCCAGCGCCCAGAGAATAAAAGCGTCTTGGCGGGCGGTATCGCGCCACGCTTTGAATCGACCGGATGCGCCGCCGTGGCCGCTGCTCATATCGGTGCGCATCAAAATTGGCGCTGAACCCAGCTGCTGTTGTGCCACCTGGGCATAAAACTTGGCGGGCTCCCAGTAGCTGACACGGGTATCGAACCAACTACCCTCAATCCATAGTGCAGGGTATATCTGCGCTTTAATGTTATCGATGGGCGAGTAAGCAGCTATTCGCTCGGCGACCTCTGGTTCTTCAGGGTTGCCCCACTCGCTGTACTCCGCGGTCGTCAGAGGTAGCTCCGGGTTCTGCATCGTGCGCAGTACGTCTAAAAAGGGCACATCTAGCAGAGCGGCGCAAAACTTTTCCGGCGCACGATTAATGCAGGTGCCGACCAGCAGCCCGCCAGCGCTGGCGCCATAGGCTGCTATGCGCAGTGAATCACTGACACCCTGTTCTACAAGCGCATCCCGGGCGGCCAGGAAATCGTCAAAGCTGTTCTCCTTGTGGGCCATCTTGCCGTTTAAATACCAGGGTTCGCCGCGTTCGCCGCCGCCGCGCACATGAGCAACGGCAAAGGCCGCACCGCGCTCAAGCAGTTCCAACCGGGCAATCGAGAACCAAGGGTCAAGCGCATCGCCGTAGGCACCGTAGCCATATAGCAACGTGGGCAAGGGCTGATCCGCCAGATCGGCGCGCAGCACCACCGATACGGGCACTTGCTCGCCATCGCTGCTGGTTGCCCAAAGGCGGCGGCTGACTAGCTGTTCAGGCTGTAAGTTGCCGTAAACAGGTACCCGCTTCAGTAGCGTTCGTTCGCCGCTGGTTAGATCGAGTGAAAACCAGCTGGGCGGCTGGGTAAACGACTCTTCGCGCAGGCGCACTACCCGGGTATCGAAGTGCGGCGCATCTTCCAGCATCTGTGAGCAGGGTTGTTCAGGCAGTGCCAGGGTCTCATCCAGGGAGCAGTTGTGCTGAGCATCGAAAAGTAAGCGCCGCAAACGCACTTGCGCCTGGGCATGGTCGCGCTCAGCCAGCATCAGCCCCCAAGAGAACGCATCAACGCCTTCCAGGGTGGCTTCTTCACGGTGGGCGATTAACGTTTGCCAATTCAATTGGGGCTGACCAAGCTGACTTTCGGGCAGGAAGTCGAGTTGGAAGTGAGCACCTGCCTGGTTATGCAGGCGGTAAAAGCTGCCTGGCCGGTGATCAATGCTGTACTCAACCCCCGCTTGGCGCTGTTGAATACACTGCAGGGCTGAATCAGGAGAGTGAGCGGCCAATAGGTGAATTTCACTGGTGTCTTTTGAGCCGCTTTCTAGCAGCAACCACGACCGCGAGCGCGTTTTGCCAATACCGAGCCAAAACTCAGGATCCTCTTCTCTTAGCACTAATACTGGCTCATTTGAAGCGTCAGGCTCCATCAGTGAAAGCGAAAGCCGCCAAACGCTGTCTGGGCGCTGAGTGTCGTCAAACCGCGTGAACAGCAGAGTCGCTGTAGTAGTAGTTTGATCTTCTGCCCAGCACAGCCCCGCACCAATATCGCTTAATAGTTGCTCAGGCGTCCCGTTAGGCAGCGCTTTCAACCAAAGGGTAAAACGCTCGTCGCCTTGAGTATCTTCTGTCCAGGCCAACCACTGCTCATCGGGAGACAGCGCCATATCGCCCATGTCGTAAAAGTCGTGCTCGGCAGCACGGGCTCTAACGTCGAAAAAGCATTCCTGTTGTTCAGGCTGGCGATTGGGGTGGCGCCACCAGCAGGGGTAGTCATCCTCGGCACTGGTTTCGTTCCAGAACGTGAAGTGGTCAAGCGTTGTCTTAAGGCTGGTCACGGCTAATTCGCGGCGCGCTAGGTGACTCTGGTATAACGCTTCCTCCAGCGGGGCAAGTGGGGCAAACCAAGCGGCTTGTTGCTGGTTGGCGGCCTCTAAAAAGGCACTGACCTGTGGGTCGTCGCGCTCTTCTAACCAGTGCCATTGCGGGTCATTAGCGCGATAATAGCGTGCAGCGGGTAAGCCTGAAGGTATGCCTTGCTGTGCTTTCATAAATTGATAGGTACCATAACGGGAAATCAACGTCGGGTGAGTTCACCCATATGAGGGGTATTATGCTGTTTGCAAATTCAACGCCACTACTGTGGTTGAGTTATTACGGGCTGTCGCTGTTAGTGATTATCGCAGTCTATTTTGCGTTCACTTTTCTGCCTCGCTTGCCACGTCTTGTACTGACCTGGATGGTGGCAGGGGCAATATGGGCACCCGCTACTTTCCGGCTGCCGTTAATAGAAGAGGGTGAATTCTATACCGGTTGGGCACCTTCGGCGATGGTGGCAGCGGTTGGCTTTTTAGAAAACAACGGCGCGGCACTTCGTGGCGGGCTAATGTGGCTGGTGTTGGGGATGGCATTAGGCGCGCTTATTGGTGTTGCTCTGTGGTGGTGGCGCCGTCCTGGGGACGATGAGTATGTCGTCCAGGAAGAAGAGAGTGCCGATGAAAGCGAATCACCACGCCGTCGCGAACCGATGATTGGTTAATGGCTGTGTTTAGATCCAATGCTTTTGCAGAGGTCGAAGGGTGTCTAAGTGTGTGTAAAGTGTATGTGTGAAGCGTATGTGTGAACTGCTGGGTATGAGCGCCAATGTGCCCACCGATATCTGTTTTAGCTTTTCGGGCTTCTTGCACCGCGGTGGGGGCACCGGCCCCCATCGCGATGGTTGGGGAATTGCTTTCTACGAAGAGGGCGGTTACCGCGATTTTCGCGATCCCCATCCCTCCGTCGATTCCCCTATCGCCCGGCTAATTTGCGATTACCCGATTAAGTCCAATGTAGTGATCAGTCACATTCGCCAAGCCAACGTGGGGGGCGTAAAGCTTGCCAATACCCACCCTTTCACGCGAGAAATGTGGGGGCGACCCTGGTGCTATGCTCACAATGGGCAATTAAGTGGCTGGGAGCGTTTAACGTTAGGAAACTACACCCCGGTTGGCAGCACCGATAGCGAGTATGCTTACTGCTGGTTAATGGGCGAACTTCGCCGTGAATTTCCTTCCCCGCCCGCTGATCCCGCAACGCTGTGGGAGCGCTTGCATCAGCTATGTGAGCAACTAAGAGCACTGGGCGTGTTCAATATGCTGCTCTCTGATGGGGGCTACTTATATACATTTTGTGCCACGAAGCTTGCGCATATTACCCGCTGCGCGCCCTTTGGCGAGGCGGAGCTCTCCGACGCCGAGATGACGGTGAATTTTGCCGAACATACCACGCCTGACGACATCGTTTCAGTGATTGCCACTGAACCGCTCACGCACAATGAAGCCTGGCAGCGGATGGTGCCGGGTGAGCTATTGGTCTGGCGTGATGGAGAAATTCAGGCGCGTTACTGTCCATAAAGAAACGATCTACTAAATTGGAATGAGGGACGCAGCAGCAAATAAAGTGAACCCGACTATGGGCTAAAGTTGAAACGTTAGTTTCAATCGATCGTTTTACAGCCTGTTAGAGGTCGTATATCGTTGGGCTTCTTAACCTGTTTTTTTCAGATAGAGCCTAGCGACAACAACAAGGTCGGTGACTTACGCCGACGCCAATAGCGGAGATTGCCCATGAGCGAACACGCCAACGCCGCCGTTTTACGTGGCCCAGCGCTTGAAGGGTTGGATCAGTACGATTCAGTCACGGATGTTTTTCATAACGCAGTAGCACGCTTTAAGGACAAGCCAGCTTTTTCCTGTATGGGCAAAACGCTCTCTTTCGCTGATCTTGACCGCCTTTCCGCAGACTTTGCTGCTTGGCTACAGCATGAAACCGACCTCGTTCCCGGTGATCGTATTGCCATCCAGTTGCCCAACGTACTGCAGTTTCCTGTGGCGGTATTCGGTGCACTGCGTGCAGGCTTGGTAGTGGTCAACACCAACCCGCTGTATACCGAGCGGGAAATGGCCAACCAGTTCAAGGACTCCAACGCTAAAGCCATTGTGATTTTGGCCAATATGGCCGACAAGCTGGAGAAAGTGCTCGATAAAACAGATATCAAACACGTTTTAGTCACCCAGCTAGCCGACTTACACGATGCTCCCAAGCGCTGGCTAATCAATGCAGTGGTGAAGCATGTTAAGAAAATAGTGCCTGCTTATTCACTACCCAGTGCGATTAGTTTTCGCGATGCATTGAAAAAAGGCACCTCACTTGGCCATACCGAGGTCAAGAGAAGTCCCGATGAGTTAGCCGCGCTGCAATATACCGGTGGTACTACGGGTATGCCAAAAGGTGCAATGCTGACCCATCGCAATCTCATCGCCAATATGCTGCAAGCGCGGGAAGCGATTGGCCCTCATCTGACTGATGGCGAAGAGCTGGTTATCGCACCGCTACCGGTTTATCACATCTATACCTTTACGGTTAACTGTCTGTTCCTAATGGAAACCGGTAACCACTCTTTGCTGATCACTAACCCTCGCGACCTGGATGGTTTTGTCAAAGAGCTAAAGGGGCTGCCCTTTACTGCTTTTATCGGCCTCAATACGCTGTTTAATGCGCTGTGTAATCGCGATGACTTCAAGCAGCTCGATTTTTCCAAATTGAAGCTGACGATCTCCGGCGGCATGGCGCTGACCAAAGCAGCGGCGCAGCGTTGGGAAAAAACCACCGGTTGCCCAATTGCCGAGGGGTATGGCCTGACCGAGACTTCTCCCATTGTTAGCTTCAACCCGACCGATGCGATCCAACTGGGCACTATCGGTAAGCCCGTGGCAGGCACCGCGGTAAAAGTCGTCGACGCTGATGGCAACGACGTGGCATTGGGCGAGCCGGGAGAACTGTGCGTGCAAGGGCCGCAGGTGATGAAAGGCTACTGGCAGCGTGAAGATGAAACCCGTGACGCCATCGATGAGGATGGTTGGTTTCACACCGGCGACATCGCTGTGCTGCAGGATGATGGTTATATCCGCATCGTTGATCGCAAAAAAGATATGATCCTGGTCTCTGGTTTTAATGTTTATCCCAATGAAGTTGAAGATGTGGTGGCAGCCCACCCGGATGTGCTTGAGTCTGCGGCGGTCGGTGTGCCGGATGACAATGCTGGCGAAGCCATCAAGCTGTTTGTGGTCAGTAAAAATGACCAGCTAGATGAAAAAACGCTACGCGACTGGTGCAAAAAAGAGCTCACTGGCTACAAAGTGCCGAAATTCATAGAATTTCGCGATGAGCTGCCCAAAACCAATGTGGGTAAAGTACTCCGCCGTCAGCTGCGTGACGAAGTGCCCTCAAAAACGTAATCAGATAGCCATTAATAAACCTCGATTAGCGGGCGAGGGCAGGTTGTAACAAGGGTCTTTCGCCATGGCCGGAAAATATTCCTGACAATTCCGGCATTTCCGCCATCCATGGCGGTCAGATGGCGAAAGTAGCGCCCANNGGTTCACAGCGCCCTTGTGGAAACCTGGGCTCGCCCGCTTCCTGCTTGCTTTGTGGTTAGGCGTCGCGGCGCTGAAAGCGTTACACTATACGACCCGCTCAATTGAGCGGGTTGATTTTTTATAACTCTTATTAATATCTCTTGTTAAATGCCCAAGCGAATGGAAGCCGACTCAATCGTGACCACCGACACATCCCCAGCCCCCACCGATAGCCAACGTCTTGCGTCGCTGAAACTGGCCGCGGGCGATGTGATGCTGCGCGATGCAGAGCGGCTGGAGCGGCGGCTGACCGGTTTAAACCGTCGCCTGCGTGATAACAAGCCGATTAGCCGTGGCTTGGACGAGGTGCAGCGCGAACTTGGGCGTGCCCAACAACAGCTCAGTCAGCGCGAAAGTCAAAAGGTTGCCCTCAACTATCCGCCAGAATTGCCGGTGGTTGAACGCCGGGAGGATATTGTCAACGCCATCCGTGATCATCAGGTCGTGGTGGTGGCGGGGGAGACCGGCTCAGGCAAAACCACCCAGCTGCCTAAAATGTGTTTGGAACTGGGCCGAGGCCGCCGTGGCTTAATTGGCCACACCCAACCGCGTCGCTTGGCTGCCCGCAGTGTCGCCAGTCGCCTGGCGGAAGAGCTGGAAGCCTCTCTGGGCGAGCAGGTGGGCTATCAGGTGCGCTTCACCGACCAGAGCAGCCCAACGACCCTGGTCAAGCTGATGACCGACGGGATCTTGCTGGCCGAAACCCAGCATGATCCGCTGCTGCTGCGCTACGACACCATCATTATTGATGAAGCCCACGAGCGCAGCCTGAATATCGACTTTCTACTCGGCTATCTCAAACGCTTACTACCCAAGCGGCCCGATCTAAAAGTCATCATTACCTCGGCGACTATCGACGTGGAGCGCTTTGCCAAGCACTTCGGCACCGCCAAGACGCCTGCACCGGTGGTGGAAGTCACCGGGCGCACCTACCCCGTTGAAGTGCACTACCGGCCGCTGGTGCGCGATGAGGACGATGAAGAAGACCGCACGCTGCAAGAGGGCATTCTGCACGCGGTGGAAGAGATTGAAGCCGTGGAACGCGAAAAAGGCTGGTTGCATGGCCCTCGCGATGTGCTGGTGTTTTTACCTGGTGAGCGCGAAATTCGTGAAACTGCCGATACCCTGCGCCGCGCCGAGCTGAAAGGCACTGAAATCCTGCCACTCTATGCGAGACTCTCCAACGAAGAGCAGAACCGCGTGTTTGCGCCGCACCGTGGCCGGCGCATTGTACTCGCCACCAACGTCGCGGAAACGTCGCTGACGGTGCCTGGGATTCGCTACGTGATCGACCCTGGCCTCGTACGTATCAGCCGCTATAGCTACCGTTCCAAGATTCAGCGACTGCCGGTAGAAGCGGTTAGCCAGGCTAGCGCCAACCAGCGTAAAGGGCGCTGTGGGCGGATTGCCGAAGGCGTGTGCATTCGCCTCTACAGTGAAGAGGATTTTCTCTCCCGGCCCGGCTTTACCGACCCGGAAATCCAGCGCACCAATCTTGCTTCGGTGATTCTCTCGATGCTGGGTCTCAAGCTCGGCGATATCGAGGCCTTTCCGTTTGTTGACCCCCCGGATAGTCGCTTCGTCAAAGACGGCTTTCGACTCTTGTTCGAGCTGGGTGCGGTGGACGAAAAACAGCGTCTTTCTCCGCTCGGGCGTAAACTAGCACGGCTGCCGATTGACCCGCGCCTGGCGCGCATGGTGTTGGCGGGTGCCGAAGTCGGCAGCCTGCGCGATGTGCTGATCGTCGTCTCGGCACTCGCTATACAAGACCCCCGCGACCGCCCGGCGGATAAGCGCCNNCCCACCAGCGCTGGCACGACCCGGATTCCGACTTTATCGCCTTGCTGAACCTCTGGCACGGCATTGAGAACGCCCGTGAGGCGCTTTCAGGTAATCAGCTGCGCCGCTGGTGCCGCGAGCACTACATCAACTACCTGCGCATGCGCGAGTGGCACGACACCTTCCGCCAACTGCGCCAACTACTGCGCGATATGGACATCGATGTGCCCGCTCCGCCGCCCCGCAATGATGACGAGAGCGAAGAGCAGGCGCGTCAAACGCGGCGTAAAACCTCGGGCAAAGTGCATCAGGCGCTACTCTCGGGGCTACTCTCTAATCTGGGGACGTTGGTGGAGAACCGCGAGTATCTCGGCGCCCGCAATCGCAAGTTTATGATTCATCCAGGCTCAGGGTTGGCAAAAAAGTCGCCTAAGTGGATCATGGCGTTCGAGATGGTGGAAACCTCTAAGCTATTTGCCCGCACCGTGGCCAAAATCGATCCGCAGTGGATTGAACCCCAGGCGCAGCACCTAGTTAAGCGCAGCTACAGCGAACCGCACTGGGAAATGAAACGCGCCCAGGTAGCGGCCTTTGAGCAGGTAACGCTGTTTGGCCTACCGATTGTGGCGCGACGCCGGGTGCACTACGGACCTATCGCCCCCCAGGAATCCCGGGAGCTGTTTATTCGCCGTGCGCTGGTGGAAGGGGAGTTTCACACCAAAGGTGCCTTCTTTGCCCATAACCGCGCGTTGATCGACGAAGTCGAAGCGCTGGAAGACCGCGCTCGGCGGCGAGATATTCTGGTCGATGAAGACACGCTCTATGACTTTTACGACCAGCGGATCCCGGCGGAGATAGTCAACGGCAAGGGCTTTGAGCACTGGCGCAAGCAGGCCGAGCAGCAAGAGCCGCAATTACTGCATTTCGATATTGATTCACTTAAAGCGCGCGACGCGGACGACGTTACCCAGGCGCAGTATCCTGATCATTTGATTCTGGCGGGCGTGGCCTATCCGGCCAGCTACCACTTTGACCCTGAAGCCGAGGATGATGGTGTTACCCTGACCGTTCCCGCCGCCATGCTACCTCAGGTGCCGGTGCATGCCCTGGAGTGGCTGGTGCCTGGGCTGTTGCGTGAAAAGTGTATTGCGCTGCTCAAATCGCTGCCGAAAAGCATCCGCCGCCAGGTGGTGCCAATTCCCGATTGGGTGGACGCGGCGCTGGAGACTCTGGTGTCTGATCAGCGCCCGTTAACCGAGGCCTTGGGGGAGTTTATTCGCCTCCGTACATCGACCCGGGTGCATCCCGACGACTGGCGCCTAGACGTGCTCGAACCGCATTTGATCATGAATATTCGCGTGGTCGATCATGCGGGCGAAACCTTAGGGCAGGGGCGCGATCTGCGTGCTTTAGAGCAGCGCTTTGAAGCGGCAGCCAGTGCAGGCGCCCAGGCCCTGGCTGAACAGGTTAGCCAAGAGCCAGCTGTGGCCGGGCTACCCAAGACGCCGCTGCCAGCTTCGCGAGTTACCACCCAGGCAGGTATTCGCGTAGAGGCGTATCCTGCCCTGGTCGCTGAAACCAGGAATGCTAAAACCAGCGGCATTGACGCCAGCGAATTCAAGGTGGCGCTGTTTGACCACCCTGCAAAAGCTGACGCTGCCCACCAGGAGGGCATCGCCCGGCTGGCAATTGCCAAGTTACCTGAACAGGTTAAAGAGATTAAACAACTGCCGGGTGTTGAGAAGTGTGCGCTACTGTTCGCCAAAGTGGGCAGTAAACAAGCTTTGATCGACGATCTTCTGCTCGCGGTGTTTACCCAGGTGATTGCTCAGCATCCCCTGCCGCGCTCGGAAGGCGAGTTTAGCCAGCGGCTGAACGCTACTCAAGGCCAGCTTTTAAACGAAGCTAAAACACTGCTGGTGCGCGTAGAGGCCGCGTTAAAAGGGCATCTGGCGGTCAGTAAGGTGCTCAAAGGGAAGCTTAATTTTGCTCTGGCGTTGGTGTATAGCGATGTTAGCGCTCAGATGCAGCGTCTGGTCTATCCAGGCTTTATCCGCGATGCGGGCGCTTGGCTGGACGAATACCCGCGCTACACCGAGGCGGCGCTCATTCGGTTTGAAAAAGCTGCCCGTGAGCGCGGTCGCGATCAAATGATGATGCAAGATGTCCAGACATTAGAGGCCCGCTTTGATGCGCGCCGCGAAAGCGAGCGACGTGGAAGGGTGGAAGACCCTGAATTGGTCGCTTTTGGCTGGTGGTTGCAAGAACTTAGGGTGTCGCTATTCGCGCAGCAATTGGGGACTAACATGGTGGTGTCGGTAAAACGACTTGAAAAACGCTGGCAAGAGATCACTAGCGTTTAGCTAGGGGTTGAAAAAAGTTGCTGGAAAAACCGCTATTTTACGCACACAGTAACGTGATGGGGTCGCCGTAAGTCGCACGCTACATTGATGGCCGGTCACGTCGGCAAGCCGCTTAGAGGAGATTGGCATGACACATGTGGTGATTACCGGTACAGGTCTCTATACACCGGAACACGCCATTGATAATGCGGCCCTGGTGGCGGCATTTAATGCTTGGGTAGACAGCGAGAATGAACATCATGCCGGAGCCAATGCGCGCGGCGAAAGCGAACCGCTGGCACATTCAAGCAGCGAATTTATCGAAAAAGCCTCCGGTATTAAGAGCCGCTATGTGCTCGATGCATCTGGCATCCTTGACCCACAGCGTATGCGGCCTAAACTGCCGCAGCGGGGCAATGACGAAACTTCAACTCAGTGCGAGATGGCGACCGCTGCCGCGCAGCAGGCGCTGACTACTGCCAAGGTAGATGCTGCTGACATTGAGCTGGTGATCGTGGCCTGCTCAAACCTGGAGCGCGCCTACCCCGCTGTGGCGGTCGAAGTGCAGCAGGCCTTGGGCACAAGTGGCTACGGGTTCGATATGAATGTGGCCTGTAGCTCAGCGACGTTTGCGTTGGAAACGGCTGCCAACGCCATAGCCTCCGGCAGTGTGAAGCGTGCCCTGGTGGTCAATCCGGAGATTTGCTCGGCGCATCTCAATTTCCGAGACCGTGACAGCCACTTCATTTTCGGCGATGCTTGTACTGCTGTGGTACTAGAAAATAGCGCCATTGCGGTGGCCGATGAGCAGTTTGAAATTCTCGGTACGCGTCTGGTTACCCAGTTTTCCAACGCGATCCGTAATAATGCAGGGTTCCTTAACCGTGTAACGGACAGTGACCCACTAGCCTTGGATAAGCTGTTTGTGCAGGAAGGGCGTCGGGTATTTAGAGAAGTTTGCCCGATGGTGGCTAAATTGATCACTGATCATTTGGCCTCCTTAGAGTTGACCGGTGGCGATCTGAAGCGCATGTGGCTACACCAGGCTAACCGGCATATGAACGATTTAATTGCCCGCAAAGTATTGGGCTATGACCCGAGTGAAACACAGGCGCCGATTATTTTGGATCGTTACGCCAACACCAGTTCAGCGGGTTCTATCATCGCCTTTCACCTACATCGCGAGGAGCTTGTGGAGGGCGATATTGGCGTGATTTGCTCCTTTGGAGCGGGCTATAGCGCGGGCAGTGTGGTTATTCGTCGTTTATAAATGTCTGTAAAGGTGTAGGGGAATTGAAAAAGGAAAATGTCATGTGGCAGTGGTTTAATAACGAGAAGCCTGCGCTTTCGCTGCGTAGCAAAGGGTTGTCACTACTGCTGGTGACGTTACTCACAACCGGCGGCTGTGCCAGTACGCAAACGGCGGAAAATGCTGCTCCCGAAGACCCTTGGGAAGGCTTTAACCGCAAAGTTTTTGCGTTTAACGATGTGTTGGATCGCTACGCGCTCAAGCCGGTGGCAACAGGCTATCGCGCTATTACCCCTGATCCAGTGGAAACGGGGGTGGGTAATTTTTTCTCCAACTTAGGCGAAGTGCGTACTGCGCTTAATAGCGTGCTGCAGGGTAAACCGGCAAACGCGGGCCTCGCCACATCACGTTTTTTGATTAATTCCACGGTAGGCATTGGCGGACTGTTAGATTATGCCACCCTAATGGAAATTACTGCGGATGAGGAAGATTTTGGCCAAACGTTAGCGGTGTGGGGGTGGGAAGATTCGCGTTATCTGGTGCTGCCTTTCTTTGGCCCCAGCACGCTGAGGGATACCACCGGTATGCCCGCTAACATGGCAACGAACCCCGTTAATTATGTAGAAGACGATACTGTGCGAGTGAGCCTTACTGCACTCAATGTGATCGATATTCGAGCGGGTTTGCTTGACCAGGAAGAATTAATTCGTGGTGATCGCTACCGTTTTATTCGTGACGNNNNGGTGAGGTGAGCGATGGAGAATTGGGTGATGACCCCTTTGCCAGCGAAACCTTCGACTTTGATGACAGCGATTTTGACAACAGTGGTCAGGATGATAGTGACTCTGGTGACAACGAAGTCACCGATTGAGGCTTATGATGGATCATTCTAAGCAGTTGATCGCGGTGATCGACGAACCTGGTCGTGAACGTGATGCGCTGTCTGAAGCGATCACCTGCGATGGCATGTGGGTGTTTGCCGCGGAGGATATCGCGCATTTGCCCGCTGACACGGCGCTCATTGTTGCCCATGCTCGAGCAGTTCCGCGGCAGCAATGGACACACCTAACGCGACGCCTACCGACACTGGTAGTCAGTGACTCGCGTCAGGATGCCGACTTGATCAAAGCGATTGATGTGGGGCTGGTAGACTATATTGTCCACCCGCTGCGACACGCCGAGCTGTTGCGACGAATGATTCGTAAGGCCATTGAGCTCAACGATTTGGCGCTGGAGCGCGAGCGTGACCATGCACGGCTGGCGGAGTTAAACGAGAGCCTAGAGACCCACCTCGCGCTGCTGCGGATGGATCAGCAAAGCGGAGGGCATATCCAGCGGCGCTTGTTACCGCTGCGGCCCAAGGTGATTAACGGGGTGTATTACGACTACGTATTTGCCCCTTCGCTCTATTTGTCTGGTGATTTCCTCGATTACCAGCGCTATAACGAGCGCTACAGTGCTTTCTATTTCGCTGATGTATCGGGGCATGGCGCCTCGTCGGCGTTTGTTACCGTGCTGCTCAAATATTTATGCAACCGCTGGCTGAGTGAGTGGGATGGCCAGCATCCGGAAAATCTGCCGCCTGATTGGTTAAAGGCGATGAACCGCGAGCTGCAGGGCACCGATATTGGTAAACATGCCACCTTATTTGTCGGTGTTATTGACCACGAGGCGCATACTCTTCACTATTCGCTCGGCGCGCAGCTTCCCATGCCCCTGTTGGCAGCAGAGGGAGAGCTACGCCGTTTAGAAGGCGAGGGAATGCCGGTAGGCCTTTTCCCCGATGTGGAGTATCCTTCGCTGAGTTGTGCATTGCCGAATAAATTTCGTCTATGGCTCTGCTCAGATGGAGTATTGGAATGCTTGCCGGGTAAAACGCTCGACACGCGGCTCAAGGAGCTTGAGCAATTAGTAAGCGAGAGTGTAACGCTTGAGCAGTTGCGCGACCGGCTAGCAGAAACGAATGCACTTCTTGCCGAAGGGGATGCAGAGTTTGATGCCAACCAAGAGCGCGATGCTTTACCCGATGATCTAACAATCATGATGGTGAGCGGATTTGGTCATGCTGATTGAAGAGGGCCGCATTAAAGCGGCGTTCGATTCTGGTGTTTTTGTTCTAAAACTGTGTGGTGATGTGCGTTTGACGCTCTGTGCCACACTGGATACTCAAGCCCAGCGTCTTGCCGAGACGCCGGGGTTGCGTGCCGTATTGATTGACCTGCGTGAAGCCACCAATGTCGATTCGACGGCACTTGGCTTTCTGGCCAAGGTCGCGATGGCGGTGAAAGGGCGCCTGGAGCAGCCGCCGACGATTATTGTTGATAATCCTGATGTGCGGCAGATGTTGGACGTGATGGGCTTTGCGCGTTTCTTCACGCTGATGGAAGCGCCGCTACAGCAGACGAGTACGCTCAACAATGAGCTTGAAGAGCTGCCCCAAGAGCCGGCAGACGAAGAAGGGCTGCGTGATCGCATCCTGGAAGCCCACCGTATTTTAATGCATATGAACGAGCATAACCGTGAGCAGTTTCAGCCACTGGTTGACATGCTTGAGTCGCAAGACGCCACTACGCATCACTAAGCTCCTCCTCTCCTTGATAAGCCCCTGGTCACTTCCAAGCCCAAGGGCTATCTACCGATAGTCTCCAATCCCGACAAAGGCCTTAAAATCAGCTATGATTAGCGGCCTATCTATTCCAGTGCGTACATTATCGCCTTAAGGAGACCCATGGATCTGAATCCTCGCCGGGTAGCACTGTTGGTTGCCGCCAATACGGCGCTGGCGCCCTTTGCTATCGACGCTTATTTGCCTGCCATGGGGGTCATCGCTGAAAGTATCGGTGCTAGCATTCACCGTACTGAACTCTCCATCAGCGTGTTTTTGTTCGGCTTTGCACTGGGCCAGCTATGTTTTGGGCCGCTTTCGGATCGCTTGGGCAGAAAGCCCGTGCTGCTGAGCGGCCTGGTCGTGTTTATGCTCGCCAGCCTGGCTATCACTCAGGTCGAAAGCTTGCCCACGCTGTTGGTCTGGCGTTTTATCCAGGCGCTGGGGGGCGGGGCCTGTGTGGTCAACTCGGCGGCGATTGTGCGCGACTGCTTTAGCGGGCGCGAAGCCGCCAAAGTGATGTCCACCATGGCGATGATCATGATGCTGGCTCCATTGGTGGCGCCTACCGTGGGCAGCTTATTGTTGCATATTGCCGGTTGGTGGCTGATTTTTGTATTTCTGGCCGTCTACGCGGGCTTTTTGCTCTGGCTGCTGGGAACGCGGTTACCTGAAACTCGCGATATGTCGCTGCCTGCAGCTTCACCACGGCAAGTAATACGTAACTATGCCAGCGTGCTTAAGCATCGTGAAGGCATGGGCTATATCTGTGCGGTAGCGGCTTCTTTTGCCGGCCTGTTTGCCTTCGTGACCGCTTCGCCGTTTCTCTACCTCGACTATTTTGGCCTCTCCCCCGGCACTTATCCGCTAGTGTTTGGGGTCAACGTTGTCGTTATTGCGCTCTCTAATCGGATCAATATTCATCTGCTCCGCAAGCGCATGCCTCAGCAAAATTTGCGTTTAGGGTTGCTTATACAGCTGGTGGCCGCGCTTGGGTTGGTAGCCGTGACCGCCCTGGACATCGCGTCGCTAGTGATCGTGGTACCGTTGATTATGCTGTTTACCGGTATGATCGGGCTGATCACGCCCAACGCGATCTCGTCGTTACTGGATCATTTTGGCCATATCAGCGCCACGGCAACGGCGTTGCTGGGCGGGATCCAGTTTACCTGCGGCGCCCTCGCGGGAGTGATGGTAGGGCTGTTCGAGGTAGAGCATCTTTGGCCCATGGTGCTCACCATGCTGGGCGCTGCGTTGCTAGGCAATATCGGTGTACGCAAACTGACTAAAGCACCTGCTGCGGATGGATAGTTTCTCAAATGGGTAGGGCGTATGGATAGTTTGAATGGATAAGTTGAATGGATAAGTTGAATGGATAGCATGCTGGCTTGGGTCAATATGCCAATGAGCACTTGGTTAGCTTGCTCCGCCGTACTGTTAATGGGTGCTTTTGTGCAGCGCGCAACCGGCTTTGGTTTGGCCATTATCGGCGCACCGCTATTGTTGATGCTAGAGCCTCGCCTGGTGCCGGTCACTCTGGTGCTGTTCGGGTTTACCGTCTCGCTGATGATGGTGCGTCACTACTGGCACGAGGTGCGTCTGGATTCCATTGGTATGGCGCTAGTGGGGCGCCTTCCCGGCAATGCGCTGGGTATTTGGCTGCTACTTGCCGCCCCCATGTTTGTGTTAGAAAAGCTGATTGCGGTCATCGTCCTGTTTGCGGTACTCGTAACCTTGTGCCGCTTTCAGTTGCCGGTAAACCGAATAACGCTGTTCGGCGCAGGGGTGCTCTCTGGCATTTTTGGCACCGTTGCGGCTATTGGTGGCCCGCCCATCGTGCTGCTGATGCATGGTTTGCCCGCTGATCGAGTGCGCGGCAATCTAGCCGCCTTTTTCATCTTGACCTCTCTGTTAACTTTAATCACCCTCGCTTTGGCTGACCAGATTCAGCTTTGGCATTTCCAGGTCGCGCTTACCTTCCTGCCCTCGGTATTAATAGGTAACGCCCTGGCAGATACCGTAGCCCACCGATTAGACCGGCGCCTGCTACAAGGTGCCTCGCTGGCGTTATGTTCCCTCGCAGCGCTAGGGCTTTTGTGGTGATGTGAGGCCTGGTTGCCTCTATGTAACGGAAATTTTTCTACGTTTTGCTCGCTGTCATGAAGTTGTCATAGAACCAGTGCAAGGTATGCCTTGCGAAGGCCAGATCCCTACATGAACAGGAGTATTTCGCATGAACCGTATTCTAAAAACCACCGTTATCGCGGCTGCTGTAATGAGCGTTGCCGGTGTTGCTCAAGCCCGTGATCAAATCCGAATCGTTGGTTCCAGTACCGTTTACCCGTTTGCCAGCTATGTAACGGAAGAGTTCGGTGCGACTACTGGTAACCCGACGCCTGTTATTGAATCGACTGGTTCGGGCGGCGGTTTGCGTCTGTTCTGTAACGGTGTTGGTGAAGGCACACCCGACATTACTAACGCTTCTCGTCGCATGAAAGTGTCTGAGTTTGAACGTTGTGAAGAGAACGGTGTTACCAATATCACCGAGGCTAAAATCGGTTCTGACGGTATCGTATTGGGTCAATCAAGCGAAAACGATGACATTGCTTTAACCCGCGAACAGATCTTCATGGCAGTCGCTGCCATGGTACCGGTTGATGGCGAGTTAGTTGAAAACCCCTACACCAACTGGAGTGAGATCGACTCTTCGCTGCCAGACCGTGAAATCTCCATTTATGGGCCGCCGACAACTTCGGGTACCCGCGATGCTTTTGAAGAGCTGGTAATGGAATCTGCGTCTGAGGGAATGGATGTTTACGGCGATGAAGCCTATACCGATATCCGCTCTGACGGTGTGTATATCGATGCCGGTGAAAACGATAACCTGATTGTTCAGCGCCTTTCAGAAGACACCGGTGCCTTTGGTATCTTCGGCTACTCTTTCCTGGAAGAAAATACTGACACTATCAGCGCCGCCAGTATTGATGGCGTCGATCCTGAGGCTGACGCGATCAGCTCCGGTGAATATCCTATCGCGCGCTCACTTTGGTTCTACGTGAAGAACCAGCACGCTGAAGAAGTGCCACCGATGTACGATTATGTCGACATGTTTATGAGCGAAATGATGATTGGTGACGATGGCTATCTGCGTGATATCGGCTTGATCGTTCTGCCAGAAGAAGAGCGCGAAGAGTGGCGCCAAGCTGTCGCAGACCGCACTGCAATGACAGCAGACGTTCTTAAGTAAGTTGGTAGGTCAGATGTAAAAGTGGTCGGCAGCGCAAGCTGCCGACCCNNNNCCGTTATTGTTGATAGGTTTCTTAACCGGTGACCACGTGAGAGAGATGCGATGCAGACCAACCAGCTTCTTCTGATTTTTTGCAGTGCATTATTGCTGCTGGGGCTGCTGGCTTTTTTTGCTGGCCGTTCAAAAGCCACTCGGTTACGTAGCGCGGGTACGGCGATGTTCGCCCAGCCTGACCAATACGCTTGGTTTACAGTACTCTCCACCGCCGGGCCGGCCGTGGTAGTGAGTGCCTTGGGCGCTTTCGTTTTGCTTCTAATGGGCGCCGACATTCCTACGCTTTATTTGCTGGCGGCAAGCCTAGTGATAGCAGCCATCGGGCTACTGGTGAGTCTTAATCAAGTAAAACCCGATTTTCATGCCCGTCAAGCCATTGAGCGGGTCATTCGCATGACCCTGGCTGGGGCAGCGTTAATCTCCATTTTGACGACATTTGGTATTTTAATTTCGATTATTTCCGAGGCGCTGCGCTTTTTCCAAATGCACAGCTTCTGGGAGTTCATCACCGGCACCACTTGGAATCCTGGCGCGAGCTTTTTAGCATCCGCGGGTCGCGGTGATGGTAGCGGCGCTGAGTTTGGATCGGTACCGCTGTTTGCCGGCACCTTTATGATTACTGCCATCGCTATGCTGGTGGCGGTGCCTATCGGTTTGCTTTCAGCGATTTATATGTCTGAATTTGCACCGCGCAAAGTGCGAACCGTCGCCAAGCCGGTGTTAGAAGTATTGGCAGGTATTCCTACCGTCGTTTATGGCTTTTTTGCCGCCATCACCGTGGCGCCGATCATTGTCAATATTGCCGGTTTTCTGGGGCTCGATGCGTCTTATAATAATGCGTTGGCTCCCGGTATTGTAATGGGCATTATGATCATTCCATTTATCTCATCGCTATCTGATGATGTGATCAATTCGGTGCCCGATAGTATGCGCCAAGGGTCGCTGGCACTGGGTATGACCAAAGGGGAAACGATTCGCGATGTGGTAGTGCCCGCTGCCATGCCGGGGATTATCTCAGCGTCGCTCTTGGGTATGTCTCGTGCCATNNATTGGTGAAACCATGATCGTGGTTATGGCGGCGGGGATGCGGCCTAATTTAACCGCTAATCCGCTGGAAGATATGACCACGGTGACTGTGCGTATCGTGGCGGCGCTCACCGGCGATCAGGAGTTTGAGAGTGCCGAAACATTATCAGCTTTTGCCCTTGGACTCGTGCTCTTCGTGATCACACTTGCACTCAACTTGGTGTCAGTACTGATGATCCGTCGTTTCCGTGAAAAATACCGCGTGAATAACCTGTAACGCCGAGGAACTGTTTCGATGAGCCACTCTTTTGACGAAATCAGCCAGCAGCTTAAGCGGCGTCACCGAAAGTCTACCCGCCTTAAATGGATCACCATGGGATCGTTAGGTCTCGCGGGCCTTTTTCTGGTGCTGTTTTTTGCCGATATGTTGAATAAAGGTCTACCTGCTTTCCAGCAGGCGTATATACAAACCGAGATTAGCTACACACAAGAAGCAGAGACTGACGGACGACAAGCCTTTGACGAAGAGCTGTTACCGTTAATCAGCCGCACCGTGGTTCGCGTGATTCCCATGGAACTACGCAACAATCCTGACATGATCGGCACCAGCGAAGAACAGTGGGTGTTGGCGAATAGCGAGGTGGATCAGTACTTAAAAGGGCACCGGCATCGCTTGAGTGAGGAGGAGCAGGAAGCCCTCGATGCCCGAGTTGAATCTGGACAAGTGGATCTACGCTTTAATACCACTTTCTTTGGTTCAGGTGATTCAAAAATTGCCGAGAACGCGGGCATTTTATCGGCAGTGGTCGGCACCATTATGACCATGATCGTCACCCTGGCGATATCTTTCCCGATCGGCGTGATGACAGCTATTTATCTTGAAGAGTTTGCTCCTGATAACCGCTTAACCCAGATTATTGAAATTAATATCAATAACCTAGCTGCGATCCCATCGATTCTATTTGGTCTGCTGGGCCTTGCGATCTTTATTAACTTTTTCGGGGTGCCGCGGTCTTCCCCATTAGTGGGCGGTATGACGCTGGCATTGATGACGCTTCCGGTGATCATTATTTCGACGCGTACCGCGCTGCGTAGCGTGCCTGAATCCATCCGTCACGCAGGCTTTGGGGTGGGCTGTTCACGCTGGCAGGTAGTGCGGGATCACGTTCTGCCATTAGCAATGCCGGGTATTATGACAGGTTCTATTATCGGCCTGGCGCAAGCGATGGGTGAAACGGCGCCGCTGATTATTGTGGGGATGGTGGCCTTTATCCCCGATGTGGGCGTTTCCTTTACCAACGCGGCAACAGTGATGCCTGCGCAAATATTCACCTGGGCCGGCGAACCTGAGCAGGCGTTTGTGGAAAAAACTGCTGGGGGTATTTTGGTGCTACTCACCATACTCATCTCACTCAACGCTTTTGCCGTTGTGATGCGTAAGAAATTTGAGCGTCGCTGGTAGGCCAGTGCGTTATAGAGGATATTTCTATGAATAGCCATGCAACTGTAATGAACGGCCAGCAGACACCTGCGGTTGGGCAACCCTATACACGGAATGAAGCTGCGTGCCACGACCTGAGTTTCCGAGTTCGCGATTTGAATCTGTGGTATGGCAAAAACCAAGCGTTGAAAAATCTGAATATTGACCTTTTCCAGAAAAATGTGACGGCGCTGATTGGCCCTTCGGGGTGTGGTAAGTCGACGTTCTTACGCTGCTTGAATCGTATGAACGACCTGATTCCTAGCGTACGCACCGAAGGTCTGGTCGAGATGGATGGGTTGGACGTTAACGCACCTAAAATGGATGAAGTGGCGCTCCGCCGCAGGGTGGGTATGGTGTTCCAAAAGCCTAATCCGTTTCCTAAGTCGATCTTTGAAAATATCGCTTACGCACCACGCATGCACGACTTGGTCAGCCGTAAAGCCGAGCAGGAAGAATTGGTTGAAAAAGCGCTGCGCGACGCTGGGTTGTGGAACGAGGTGAAAGACAAGCTGCATGAGCCAGGCACCTCTCTGTCCGGTGGTCAGCAGCAGCGGTTGTGTATTGC
>LGOV01004375.1_pt1 | contig 23512 bp, 25 predicted proteins | sample 469881 | NCBI WGS metagenome assembly LGOV01 (sample SAMN03857199, study PRJNA290197) | marine sediment metagenome | biome: marine cold seep biome; feature: cold seep; material: marine sediment; isolation source: sample #5579, elevator 3A push core 41 containing 12 cm of sediment... ...
GATACTCCTGGACATGTTGACTTCAGCTACGAGGTTTCAAGAAGTCTTGCAGCCTGCGAAGGAGCAGTACTTGTTGTGGATGCAGCTCAGGGAATAGAGGCTCAGACCCTTGCCAATGTATATCTAGCAGTAGAACAGGACCTTGAAATTGTTCCTGTAATAAACAAGATAGACTTGCCAAGTGCAAGACCCGACGAAATCAAGGAAGAGATAGAGGATGTAATAGGTCTTGAAGCACAGGATGCTCCTCTCATATCTGCAAAGGAAGGACTTAATATTGCTGATGTACTTGAAGCCGTTGTGATGAAGGTTCCTGCTCCTTCAGGTGACAGGGATGGAACATTGAAGGCTTTGATTTTCGATTCATATTATGATAGCTACAAGGGCGTAGTTGCATATATAAGGGTAAAGGAAGGAACTGTCAAAAAAGGAGACAGGATAAAAATGATGGCTACTGATTTCGATTTCGAAGTGGCAGAAGTTGGTATTCTTGCTCCTGGACAGGTTCCAAGGGATAAATTAAGTGCAGGAGAAGTTGGATATCTTGCTGCAAGCATCAAGAATGTTAAAAACTGTAGGGTTGGAGATACCATAACTTCAGCAGAACATCCGGCTAAAAATCCTTTGCCTGGATACAAGAAGGTTGTATCCATGGTTTACTGCGGACTGTATCCAGCAGACGGAGAAGATTTCAACAATATTAGAGATGCTCTTGAAAAGCTTCAGGTAAATGATGCTGCGTTGTCCTTTGAACCAGAAACTTCTGTTGCTCTTGGATTTGGTTTCAGATGCGGATTCTTGGGACTTCTTCATATGGAAATAATACAGGAAAGACTTGAAAGGGAATTTGACCTTAACATCATAGCATCATCACCAAGTGTTATATACAAGATACACAAGACTGATGGAACCATGATGAAGATGCAGAATCCTACAAACATGCCTTCTCCTGTAGAAATAGACTATATGGAAGAGCCTGTTGTAAAGGCAAGCATAATGACTCCTACAGACTATGTAGGTCCAATAATGGAGCTTTGCCAGAACAGGAGAGGTGAATTTCAAAATATGGAATATATAGAACAGACAAGGGTGATACTTCATTATAGACTTCCTCTAAATGAGGTAATATATGATTTCTTCGATGCCATCAAGTCAAAGACTAGAGGATATGCTTCCTTTGACTATGAACTGGAAGGATACCAGAGGTCAAATCTTGTTAAGCTTGACATTCTGATAAACAGTGAGCTTGTAGATGCATTTTCCATGATAGTCCATGAAGAAAAGGCATATGAAAGAGGAAGAATAATTGTAGAGAAGCTTAAGGATGTTATTCCAAGGCACATGTTCGTCGTACCTATCCAGGCAGCTATAGGTGGGAAAATAATAGCGAGAGAGACTGTTAAGGCAATGAGGAAGGATGTACTATCAAAATGCTACGGCGGAGATATATCAAGAAAGAAAAAGCTTCTTGAAAAACAGAAGGAAGGAAAGAAAAGGATGCGTCAGATTGGTAGCGTAGATGTTCCACAGGAAGCCTTCCTGACAGTTCTTAAATTTGATGATAGCAAATAGCGTGTAAAGACCATTTAAGGCATTGAAAAGATGATTATTTACAAAATCATTTAAAGAGTTGCAATTTTGTAGTGAGGTGAAAAATATTGAAAAACCTAGGACTATACATACATATACCTTTCTGTAAGAAAAAATGTCTCTATTGCGATTTCTGTTCTTTTGTGGATTTGGATGAGCCGACAGAAGACAAGTATATCAAAGCACTCGTTGAAGAGCTTAAGCTTTATTCAAAAAGACTTGAAAAACATGTAGTTGATACCGTATTCATAGGAGGAGGGACTCCCTCCTTGTTTAAGGGCAGTAGCATTGAATATTTGATGAAGAATGTATATGAAAACTTAAGGATTGCTAAAGACTGTGAAGCTACAATAGAAATCAATCCAGGAACAGTAGATGATAATAAAGTACAGGCATACAAAAAAGCAGGCATTAACCGCATAAGCATGGGAGTACAAAGCCTTGATGACGAAGTCCTTAAGAAAATAGGCAGGATCCACAACAGGGATGACGTATTTAGAACTCTTAAAATTTTGAAGGAAACGGGATTTGAAAACATTAGCGCAGATATAATATTCAACCTACCAGGACAGAATGTGGAATCTCCGGTTAATGATTTAAAGGAAATACTTGAAACAGGAATCAAGCATGTTTCATATTATTCACTTAAACTGGAAGAAAGTACACCTCTTTACAAGATGCATGAGAGAGGTGAAGCTAGTGTTTGCGATGACGAAGACGAAAGAGAAATGTATTATGCTGGCAGAAGGGTAATGGCCGATAAAGGTTTTTGTCAATATGAGATTTCAAACTTTGCCTTAAAAGGCTTTGAAAGCAGACATAACCTAAAGTATTGGAATAGAGAGGAATACCTTGGTCTTGGACTGTCGTCACACTCATGTATTGACGAGGTGCGTTTTTCAAACACTCTTGACCTTAATGAATATTTAAAAAACATTGATTCGGGTAATCTTGTCTATGAAACAGTAGAGGAAATAGATGAAAGTGAATCGGAATGGGAATACATGATTCTTGGTCTGAGAAAAACTTCGGGAATATCATATAAAGATTACAAAAACAATATTAAAAAGAACTTAACTTATTTTAATAAAAAAATTGAAATATTGGTTGAAAAAGGGCTTGTTATTAATGAGGGAAAGTCAATCAGACTCACAGAGAAAGGTCTTGATTTATCAAACACGGTGTTTATTGAATTAATGCCGGATTAAATCTTATGAAAAATGCACATTGGTATTGACAAAACCAATAGTTAGTAGTATCTTATTGCTATGAGCTTAGCACTCATCCGGGCAGAGTGCTAACAGAGGAGCTGATAAAATGGAATTAAATGATAGAAAAATCAAAATATTGAAAGCCATAGTCAGCAGTTATATTCACGAAGGTGAAGCCATTGGTTCCAGAACTATTTCTAAAAAATACGATCTTGGTATAAGTTCTGCAACTGTAAGGAATGAAATGTCAGATCTTGAAGAATTGGGATTTTTAGTTCAACCCCATACCTCTGCCGGAAGGGTGCCAACTGACAAAGCCTACAGACTTTATGTAGACAAAATCATTAGAAACAGTTCAATGAACAAATACAATGAACAGATAAAGAAAATTCTTCAGGGAGAAATTGATGAAATGGAAAAATTCATCAGAAATTCAGCGAGAATTTTATCACAGTTCACGAAATACACATCCTTTGTAATGACACCACAGCTTAAGGAATCAAAGCTTAAGAGGATACAACTTGTACCAATTTCGGAAAACAAGTTATTGATGGTCATTGTAACTGAAAACAACCTTGTGAAAAATGTAATACTTAATATGAAGATACCAGTACCAGAGGACCAGATGAACAGGATTTCAAATCTTTTGACGCAAAAGCTTGAAGGAAGGCAATTGAAATCTTTGGACAAGGATTTGTACAACCATATATCGAAAGAGATTTATTCAATCAGAGAATCTTTTGATGATAAATTTGACGATGTGTTTATGCTTCTTCTCAATACCATGAAGCAATATGAAAAGGTTGATGTATATTACGATGGATTGACAAATATTTTAAATTATCCAGAATACAGCAATACTGAAAAAGCTAAAGAGCTTCTTTCCTTCATGGAAGACAAGAAATCAATGGCAAGTGTTCTCATGGATGAAACCGGGGAGGATCTGGCAGTATCCATTGGAAATGAGAACAAATACGATGAAATCAAACAGTGCAGTGTAGTTTCAGCCACATACAAGCTTAATGGTATGATCATAGGCAAGATAGGGTTAATAGGACCTACACGGATGGATTATAAAAATGTAATATCCATGGTTAAGGCACTGTCCTTAAATGTCAATAGACTGATAGAGGAAAATTATATAGATATAGCAAGGAGTGATACAGATGAGCAAAAAGGAAAAGGATGAGGTAATAGAGGAAGTGTCTGAAGAAATTAAAGACATTGAATCTAAAGAAGCAGATGAAATTGAAGAAGTAGAAGTAGAAGAAATTGAAGAAGAAGAAATCGAAGAAGAAGAAAGTCAGGTAGAAGAACCTGAAGAGGAAAAAGACGATATGAATACAAAACTTTTAAGACTGCAGGCTGACTTTATCAACCACAAGAACAGGGCTGACAAGGAAAAAACGAGAATATATTCATCAGCCATTGAAGATGTAGTTTGTGAAATGCTTACAGTTCTAGATAATTTTGAAAGAGCACTTGATGCACCTGATGACAATGGCAGCTTCAAGGAAGGTGTACAAATGATATTTGACCAGTTTAAACAAACCCTTAACAAAAGAGGTTTGGAAGAAATAGATGCTTTGGGAGCCGGTTTCGACCCTGCATTGCACCACGGAGTAATGTCCGAAGATGTCGAAGACACAGAAGCAGACATAGTACTGGAAGTTTTACAAAAAGGATACAAAATGAAAGAAAAAATAATCAGACCAAGTATGGTTAAAGTTTCTAGATAATATCAAGGAGGATTAAGATGAGTAAAGTAATAGGAATTGATTTAGGTACAACGAATTCATGTGTTGCAGTAATGGAAGGTGGAGAAGCGGTTGTCATTCCAAACGTGGAAGGCAAGAGAACTACTCCTTCAATAGTAGCATTTACAAAAGATGGTGAAAGACTGGTAGGTGAAACTGCCAAAAGACAGGCGGTTACTAACCCCGACAATACTGTTGCGTCAATAAAAAGACATATGGGAACAGATCATAAGGTTTCAATAAACGGTAAAACATATACACCACAGGATATTTCGGCTTTTATTCTTCAAAAATTGAAGGCAGATGCTGAAAGCTATCTTGGCGAAACAGTAAATGATGCTGTAATCACAGTACCTGCATATTTCTCTGACAGTCAAAGACAGGCAACAAAGGATGCAGGAAAAATAGCAGGACTAAATGTTAAAAGAATTATAAACGAGCCTACTGCAGCTTCTTTGGCTTACGGTATAGACAAGGAAGACACTATGCAGACAATAATGGTATTCGACCTTGGTGGAGGTACATTTGATGTATCAATCCTTGAAATAGGCGAAGGAGTATTTGAGGTCAAGTCTACAAACGGAATTAATCACCTTGGTGGAGATGATTTCGATGAAAGACTTGTCAACTTTATAGCTGAACAGTTCAAGAAAGAGAACGGAGTAGATCTTAAGAAAGACAAGATGGCTCTTCAAAGACTTAAGGAAGCTGCAGAGAATGCAAAGAAGGAATTGTCGTCGACAATGTCTTCAAACATAAATCTTCCGTTTATTACAGCTACTCAGGAAGGACCAAAGCACATGAACATGGACATTTCAAGAGCAAAGTTCAATGAAATGACAAGTGAACTTGTAGACATGACGAAGGATCCTATAAGAAAGGCTCTTGCAGACGCAAAGCTAACTGCTTCAGACATTGATAAGGTAATACTTGTAGGTGGATCAACAAGAATACCTGCAGTACAGGACGCTGTTCAGAAACTTACAAGCGAGCCTCATAAAGGGGTTAATCCTGACGAGTGTGTTGCTCTTGGAGCTGCAATCCAGGGTGGAGTTCTTACTGGAGAATTCGGAAATGAAATTCTTCTTGTAGACGTTACTCCTCTTTCTCTAGGAATAGAGACTCTTGGATCAGTTGCAACCAATCTTATAGAAAGAAATACAAGAATACCAACAAAGAAAAGCCAGATTTTCTCTACAGCGGCAGATAACCAAACAGCTGTTGATATACATGTTCTTCAAGGTGAAAGACAGATGGCTTCAGACAATATTTCATTGGGAAGATTCCAGCTTACAGGAATACCACCTGCACAAAGGGGAATTCCTCAAATAGAAGTAACATTTGACATTGATGCCAATGGTATNNTCTACAAATCTTTCTGATGATGAAATCGACAAGAAGGTTAAGGAAGCTGAGCAGTTTGCAGAAGATGACAAGAAGAAAAAAGAAGATATAGAAGTTAGAAATAATGCAGACAACATGATTTATCAGACAGAAAAAAGTATGAAAGACCTTGGANNACTTGGAGACAAGCTTTCTGCTGAAGAGACTGCATTGACTAATGGACAAATCGACGAACTCAAAAAAGCGATAGAATCAAATGTAACTGAAGACATCAAGGCAAAGCTTGATTCACTTACAGAAGAATTCAATAAGCTTGCACAAAAAATATATCAAGAAACAGCACAGGAACAGGCTGCTCAAGAGGGACAACCACAGGATGCAGGTGCAGAAGAAGCAGAAGACGTTGTAGATGCAGAATATGAGGTCGTAGATGATGATGAAGAGAGTCAAAGCTAAATCTTTAGATTTAGCTTTGCTCTAGTCCATATTTTAATGGTGGTGAATAAATGAGTAGTAAAAGAGATTATTATGATGTACTTGGTGTCGGAAAAGATGCGGACAATACAGATATAAAGAAGGCATTTAGGAAAAATGCGAAAAAGTACCATCCTGATTTGAATCCTGACAATCATGAATCGGAAGTCAAATTTAAGGAAGTTAATGAAGCATACGAAGTGCTCAGCGATGAAGAGAAAAGAGAAAAATATGACAGATTTGGACATTCTGCATTTGAAAACGGCGGACAGGGACATGGTGGTGCTGGTGGATTTGGCGGAGCTGGTGGATTTGAAGATATTTTCGGTGATATTTTCGGCGATGTGTTCGGAGGCGGAGGAGCTAGACAAAGAAGACAGGGACCTAGAAAGGGCGCTGATCTCAAGATAAGGCTCAATATCTCCTTTGAAGATGCTGCATTCGGTACGAAAAAAGAAGTCAAGGTCTCAAGAATGGAAACATGTTCGCACTGCAGTGGAGACGGTGCAGAACCAGGAACATCCAGGAAGACCTGTACAACATGTAATGGTGCGGGGAGTGTAAGAACTGTTCAGAATACACCTTTCGGACAATTTGCTAATGTGAGTACTTGTCCTACCTGTAAAGGTAGTGGAAAGATAATAGAAGAGCCTTGTAATGTTTGTCATGGTACAGGTAAGGAAAAGATAGCAAGAAAGATAACAATAAATATACCAGCAGGAGTGGATTCCGATTCAATCATACCTTTGAGGGGAGAAGGAAACCACGGAGAAAAGGGAGCACCTCCTGGAGACCTTTATGTTTACCTAGGTGTTAAGCCCCACAAGTTCTTCAACAGGGACGGATATGATATCTGGTACGATATGCCTGTATCATTCGTTACAGCTTCTCTGGGCAATACTGTTGAAGTACCAACTCTTGAAGGAAAGGTAAAATACCAAATTCCAGAAGGAACGCAGACAGGTACTGTATTCAGACTTAGAAACAGAGGTATAGAACATCTTAGAGGTGGAGGAAAAGGCGACCAGTATGTAAAGGTTGTAATAAATACTCCAACAAAGCTTACAGATAAGCAGAAAGAGATATTGATGAGTTTTGCAAAAGAATTCGGTGAAAAAATCGAACCGCATAAAAAAGGAATATTTGATAAAGTAAAAGATGCTTTTAGTTAGGAGAGTGCAGTTATTTGAAATGGATTGAAATTGTTATAAAAACCACTTACGAGGCAAAGGAAGCTGTTACAAACATACTTCATGAAGCAATGGTTGAAGGTATTGTCATAGAAGATCCCAATGATATTCTTAACCTTTTGAAGGAAGATGAAAAATGGGACTATCTTGATGAAGATCTGGCCAAGGACTATTATGATGGTGTTGTAATCAAGGGCTATTTTGAATATGATGACAGTTGGAATGAGAAGAAGGATTTTATCAAGGAAAGAATAAACATGCTGCCCAGATATGATTTAGATATAGGTTCTACTGAAATTGAAGTTCAAGACATAGCGGACAGAGATTGGAACAGTGAGTGGAAGAAGCATTTCAAACCTTTCAAACTTGGAAACAATGTTATAATCAAGCCTACATGGGAGGAATACTCTCAAAAGGAAGGGGAGATTATAATTGAAATTGATCCTGGAGCTGCATTTGGTACGGGAATTCATGAAACAACTTCTTTGTGTATAGAACAACTGGAAGGTAAAATAGATTCTGAAAGCATGGTTCTCGATATTGGTACGGGAACTGGAATTCTGGCAATATTATCATCTAAGCTTGGTGCAAGGAATGTTCTTGGAATAGATATTGACGATGATTCCGTAAGGATTGCAAAGGAAAATGTTGAAGTGAACGACTGTTTTAATGTGGATATAAGAAAAGGCAATCTGCTTAACAAGATAAACTACGAAGCCGACATTGTTGTAGCAAACATAACGGCGGATATAATAATTAAAATGGTAAGCCAGCTGGCAAGTGTCTTGAAGAATGGAGGAATTTTCATTTCTTCCGGAATATTGGCTACAAAGGCTGATAATGTAAGAACTGCCCTTGTGGGAAATAATTTTGAAATAGTAGAGACTCTTATAAAAGGCGAATGGGCTGGAATTACAGCAAGGTTGAAGTAATATGAATAGATTTTTTATAGATGAATGCAATGGAAAAACCGCCCTTTTGAAAGGCGGCGATTTCAAGCATTGTAAAAGCGTATTAAGATTAAGAGAAAATGACGAGGTTTATCTCGTAATAGATAAAAAAGAGTACATCGGCAGAATTGAAAGTTTTGGCGATGATACTGTTTTTTGTGCTGTTGTTGGAGAAAGCAAATATAAAAGGGAATCAGACCTTAGGATAAATCTCTTTCAGTGCTTGCCAAAAGCAAGCAAGATGGAGCTTATAGTGCAGAAAAATACTGAAGTAGGAGTATCCACTATAATTCCCGTAGTCAGTCACCGTACTATTGTGAAGCTTTCCGAAAAGTCCAGGGAACGCAAAAAAGTGGACAGATGGAACAAGATAGCAATGGAGGCGGCAAAGCAGTCCATGAGGAATATTGTTCCTCTCGTTGAGGATATAGTTTCCTTCAAGGAGATGCTATCCATTTTAAAGGAAAGAGGCGGGGATATAATAGTGCCCTATGAAAATGAAGACAATCTTGGTCTTAATGATGTAGAGTTGGAGTCAGATATTGCAAATGTAATAATAGGACCTGAAGGCGGATTTGAAGAATCTGAAATTGAAGAGCTGAAAAATGTTGGAGCTAGGGTTGTAACTCTTGGACCAAGAATTCTAAGGACTGAAACAGCTGGAATTGTAATAAATTCAATACTAATGTATAAAACTAAAAATATTTAGGTGATTAAATGAATGTATCGTTTTACACCTTGGGATGCAAGGTTAATCAATTTGAAACTGACGCAATGATGCAAATGTTTGAAAACAGGGGATATAAGATTATAGATCCTTGTGAAGATACTGATGTTTTCATTGTGAACTCATGTACAGTTACTTCTGCCAGCGACAAGAAGACAAGAAACCTTGTGAAGAGGTCAAGAAAGCTTAATGGAGAAGGCGTTGTAGTTCTTGCAGGATGCTATGCCCAGGGCAGACAGGATGAACTGAAAGAAGAAGACAATATAGACATAGTGGTAGGAACAAAGCACAAGGACAGTATTGTTGATTTTGTTGTGGAATATTTTGAATCTAAACATCATCTTTACAGGGTGGATGAATTCAAGCCAAGGGAAAAATATGAAGAAATGACAATATCGCACACCTCTGAACGTACAAGGGCTACTATAAAGATACAGGACGGATGCAGGCAGTTTTGCACCTACTGTATAATCCCCTATGTAAGGGGACCGGTTAGAAGCAGGGAAATAAAAGATATAACCGACGAGATTCTAAGGCTTCATTCCAATGGATACAAGGAAATTGTATTCAATGGCATTCATATGACATCATATGGAACAGACCTTGAGGATACGAAGTTGGAAGATCTTGTTGATGCTATAAACAAACTGAAACTAGAAGATATTAGATTCAGGTTTGGATCCCTTGAGCCTGGCATAATAAGCTCTAAATTCATGGAGAAGCTTGTGGAAGGTAGCTTTTGCGACCATTTTCACCTATCCCTGCAAAGCGGATCAGATACTGTTCTTGAAAGAATGAACAGAAGGTATGATACGTATGAATACCGTGAAAAAGTCAAGTTAATAAAATCGTATATGCCTCAAGTTGGTATAACCACCGACATAATAGTAGGGTTTCCAGGTGAAACCCAAGAGGAATTTGAGGAAACTTGCAGATATGTTGAAGATATAAGATTTTCAAAGGTTCATATCTTTCCGTTCTCTCCAAGGAAGGGAACAAAGGCTTTTGATATGGACAACAAGGTCCTAAACCAGGTCAAGAAGCATAGGGCCAGGACTCTTGGTGAAATATGTGAAAAAACCGCTGAAGTATTCTACAGCGATTTTATAGGAAAAAAATTGGATGTGCTATACGAGAGTTTAAACGATTCAGGTGAATATATAGGTCATTCGAGCAATTATTTGACAGTATTGACTAAATCGTCATCGGATTTGCATAATTCGAGAAAAAACGTTAGAATGAGTTATAGCGACAACAGTTTTTTATATACAGAGGAGGTGTAAGTGTGAAGGATTGTTTGTTTTGCAAGATAGCAAATAAGGAAATTCCTTCAGATGCAGTTTTTGAAAACGAAGATGTATTTGCTTTTAATGATATTAATCCAGAAGCGCCGGTTCATATTCTGGTAGTTCCAAAAATTCATATTACGTCGTTAAACGACGTAAGTGAAGAAAACAGCAAGTATATAAGCAGGATTTTTGAAGTAATTCCAGAGATAGCTAGAAAGACTGGAATTGACAAATCAGGCTACAGAATCGTCTCAAATTGCGGTAAAGATGCCATGCAGACTGTTAATCATATTCATTTCCATATATTGGGAAAAAGATCCTTGCAATGGCCTCCGGGTTAAAATTGTAAAATAACTGTTGTAATATTTCGAATCACAATGTATACTATACAAGTGCAATTTGAGTATTGTAAAAATAGAATTACGAAGGGAGGGTCGCAAATGACAGAAGTAAAAGTTAGAGAAAATGAGTCTTTAGATAATGCTTTAAAGAGATTCAAAAGACAATGTGCTATCACTGGCGTTCTCTCTGAAGCAAGAAAACGAGAGCATTACGAAAAGCCAAGCGTTAAAAAGAAGAACAAAGCTGAAGCTGCTAAAAGAAAAAGAAATAAAAAAAGTAGTAGTAGATAATTGAGGTGACGTTATGTCTTTAAAAGAGAAGCTCATGATAGATATGAAAGCTTCAATGAAAAATAAAGACAAGGTAAGAAAAAATACCGTAACCATGGTTAGAGCAGCTGTAAAGCAGTCCGAGGTTGACAACCGAGTGGAACTTGAAGATGAGGATGTCTTAGGCATCATTATTAAACAGGTTAAGCAGAGAAAGGACAGCATAGAAGATTTTAAGGCTGGCGGAAGAGATGATTTGGTTACGCTTACTGAAGAGGAAATATCCATATTGACTGAATACTTACCGCTGCAACTAGGAGCTGAAGAGCTTGAAGAAATAGTTGTTCAAGCTATCAAGGATACCGATGCACAGTCCAAAAAGGACATGGGCAAGATTATGGGCAAAGTAATGCCTGTAATCAAAGGTCGAGCAGATGGTAAACAAGTTAATCAGATAGTTATGAAGTACTTCGGTTAAATCCGGCTGAATGATTTCATTTGAAATCACAAATCCGGCTTGTTAATTAAAAAAATAGACCCGTAAAGGGTCTTTTTTTTATGTAAGAGACGAAGGTCTCCAAGGTTTTATATAAGAGACGTCGATTTTCACGTCTCCATATAGTTCGATTTTAGAAGCGTTTATGCAAGTTCTAATGCGATTTCCATCATGTCCGTTAAAGTTTTTTCTCTTTCTTCAGATGTTGTAAGCTCATGTGTAACGAGACTGTCGCTTACTGTGAGTATTGCAAGGGCATTGGCTCCAAGCTTTGCTGCATTCATGTAAAGGGCGGCAGCTTCCATTTCAACTCCCATGATACCCATGGCAGCCCATTTTTTCCAGGCATCAGGATTTGCATCGTAAAAAATGTCGCTGGAAAGTATGTTTCCAACCTTGACAGGTATGTTTTTGCTGTCTGCAGTCCTCTTGGCCCTTTCTAGAAGATCGTATGATGCTGTTGGTGCAAAGGTTCCCGGTAGGTCGTACTGAGATGCGTAGTTTGAATTAGTAGATGCACTCATTGCCAGCAATACGTCCCTTACCTTTACGTTTTCGTTGAAGGAACCGCAGGATCCTATTCTAATGAGGTTTTTAACTCCATAGTCCACAATAAGTTCGTGGGAGTATATGCCTATGGACGGCATGCCCATACCTGTTCCTTGAACAGATATTCTTTTGCCCTTGTAGTAGCCTGTGTATCCATACATTCCTCTTATTTCGTTGTAGCACACCGGATTTTCAAGATATTTTTCAGCCACGAACCTGGCTCTCAATGGATCTCCCGGCAATAATATTGTTTCAGCGATGTCTCCTTGTTTTGCGCCTATATGTACAGTCATTAGCATTCCTCCTATAAAACAATTTTATCAGAGAAAACCGCTAAATACAAATCGTTTATACATCATATTTATAGAAAAAATACATGACTTGTGATATCATAAAGATACGTTTTATGACCAAGGAGGATTAATGGACAATTTCGAAAAACGGTTGAGCATAAACAATAGTAAAACGGTTCAAATATTATTTGGACAGATGGACAGCAATATCAAACAGATTAGAGAGCTCTTTAATATAGATTTGCTTGTAAGAGAAAATGACTTGAAGATTGTAGGAAAGGAACAGGATGTTAAAACAGTAGCAAAAATGCTGGATGAAATAATAATCGCCATCGAAAAGGATGGGAAAGTGTCCCAGGATAAATTTAACTATTTAATGAGACATTATGCAGAAGGCAATACTGAAAGGGTCAGCGAATATCTTAATGATATAGTTACTGTAACCTCCACCGGCAAGATGATAAAGTCAAAGACAATAGGTCAGAAGATATATGTAGATAATATCAGAAAGAACGATATCGTTTTGGGTATTGGACCTGCAGGTACTGGAAAGACATATCTTGCTGTAGCAATGGCAGTAGATGCATTCAGGAATAAGGAAGTTAAAAGGATTATCCTTACAAGACCTGCAGTGGAGGCCGGTGAAAAGCTGGGATTCCTTCCGGGAGACCTTCAAGACAAGGTGGATCCTTATCTTAGACCGCTTTACGATGCCTTATTTGAAATTATGGGTGCTGAAAACTATATGAGAAATCTTGAAAAGGGATTGATAGAAGTAGCGCCACTGGCATACATGAGGGGAAGGACAATAGATTCAGCTTTTATAATACTTGACGAGGCTCAAAACACAACCAAGGAACAGATGAAGATGTTTCTTACAAGGCTAGGCTACGGTTCAAAGGCTGTTGTTACTGGAGATGTTACACAGATAGACTTGCCGGCTGGGAAGAAATCCGGACTTAAGCAGGTTGAAGGAATACTTAAGAATGTAAAAGGGATATCATTCATATATTTTGACAAAAAAGATGTAGTGAGGCACAAATTGGTTCAGGACATCATAGGTGCATATGAAGAATTTGAAAAAAACAAGGATAGAGAGGAAAAGAGAATAAATGGAAATTCTAATAGATAACAGGACTGAGGGATGGGAAATCAACCAGGATGAAATAAAGCTTATAGACACTGTTTGTGAGACAACCTTCAACCATTTGGGAGACAAGACAAATTTCGAGGTGAGCATTTCTTTTGTTACAAACGAAGAAATAAGGGAGCTGAACAGAACATACAGAAACAAGGACTCTGCAACTGATGTATTGTCTTTCCCAATGGAAGAGGAGTTCGAACTGGATTTTGAAAACACAATTCTAGGAGATGTGGTCATTTCAGTTGACAGAATAAGAGAGCAGGCGGAAGAATTTAAACACTCCTTCCAAAGGGAACTGTCATACCTTTTAGTGCATTCCCTTCTTCATCTTTTGGGATTCGATCATATTGAGGAAGATGAAAAACTAGAGATGAGAAAAGAAGAAAAGGAAATAATGGACAAATTGAAAATATACAAATAGACTAAATGGCGTAAGGAGAAATTATGCTTAGAAAACTTATTATTCTTATAATAATTGCATTGGTTGTAACTTCATGCAGTCCAAAGGTTGATGAGCCGGACAAGGTTCAGGAAATTGAAAACGGTGAAGATGTGACTGGAGGAGAAGATTCAGAGGGCAATGAAGGAGATGTTGACGATTCCGACAACAACGACTCTGTAGACAATCAGGATTCAGAAGACGAAGACCAGGAAGATGAAGTTGTCATGATTGATGGAGTAATTTCGCCCTTGAGCGGGATTCTCTTTGAAAGGGAACAGACTGAGAACAGACCTGTAAGTATAATGCTTGACAATCACCCATCGGCAAGATGGCAGGCAGGAATTTCCAAGGCTGAGGTGGTTTACGAATGTGAGGTTGAATATCCATATACTAGATATATGGCAGTTTTCATGTGTGAAGCACCAGAACATATTGGACCAGTAAGAAGCGCAAGACCTTATTACTTGAGATATGCCCTTGAATATGATTCTATGTATGTTCATGTAGGAGGAAGTCAGGAAGCCCTTGGTACTATTGTTGATTACAACATGGCTGATCTTGATGGACTAACAAGTGGCGAATTTTGGAGATACTACAAAACTGGAAAAGAGATTCCAAACAATATGTATACTGCTATGGAAAATATAAGGTCGGCACAGTCATACCTTAAATATAGACAGAGTGGAGATTTTGAAGGATTCAAGTTTAACGAAGAGCTTGCAGGACTGGATTCTCTTTATGGAGATGCAGTAGACTGTATTGACCTTAAGATTATTTACAACAAGTCATATGCTGTTGACTATGAATATAGCAGCGACGGAGATTACAAACGCTATGTAAATGGAGAAAGACAACTGGATGAGTATTATGAGGAAAAAATCAATGCTGCAAATATTATAATACAGAAGGTAAACAAGGAAGTAGTGGATAATTACGGAAGAATTCATCTAAATACCGTTTCAGATGGAACAGGATATTTCATAACAGATGGAAAATGCATTGATATCACTTGGAAGAAGGATTCATACAGAAGCAAGACTATGTATCTGGATTCAAGAGGTAATGAAATAACACTAAATCCTGGACAGACATGGATACAGGTGATTTCACAGAACTCATCGGTTGAATTCTAGGGAGGGACAATGGAAGTAGTAAAACTAATAAAAAGGGCTATTGAAGCAAGGGAAAAAGCCTATGTCCCATATTCTGGATTCAAGGTGGGCGCAGCAATATTGACAAAGGAAGGAAAAGTCTTTACTGGATGCAATATAGAATCGGCATCATATTCGCCTACTATCTGTGCAGAAAGAACGGCTTTAGCCAAGGCTGTATCAGAAGGGTACAGGGATATTGATACGGTAGTAGTTGTTGGAAGTTTTGAAAAGCTTTCTTATCCCTGTGGCGTTTGCAGACAGATGATCAGAGAATTTGGAGAAGATATTAAAATAATAGTGGCAAAGAGTACTGAAAAATACAAGGAATACACCATCAGGGAACTTCTCCCTGAAAGTTTTGGACCGGAGGATTTGGAAAATGAGTGAGTTTAAATCAGGATTTGTAACAGTAGTAGGAAGACCTAATGTAGGGAAATCCACTTTAATCAACTATATGGTAGGCGAGAAGATAGTAATAACGTCAGACAAGCCACAGACTACCAGGAACAAGATAAGGGCTGTATACACCGATAAGGAAGCCCAGATAGTATTTATAGATACACCGGGTATACACAAGGGCAATAGCAAGCTTAGTAACTTCATGAAGTCAGAAATAGACGGTGCATTGGAGGATATGGATGTTCTCATATTCATCACAGATGAGAAGAACAAGCTTGGACCTGGAGACAAATATATAATAGAAAAGGTTAAGGATATGGCAATACCTAAGATTGCCTTGGTTAATAAATCAGACATGTACAAGGACAATTTTTCTGTAGCAGAAGAAATAAAAGAAATGAATATATTTAATGATGTAATAAGGATTTCTGCTACGACAGGTAAGAATATATACAGGATTGTTGATTTCATAAAGGAAAACATCAGTGAAGGACCACAGTATTTCCCTGAAGACTATATAACGGACAGGCCTGAATGGTTTGTCATTTCAGAATTAATAAGGGAAAAGGCATTGCTTGAGCTTGAAGATGAAGTGCCGCACGGCGTGGGTATAATGATAGATAAAATCGAAGAGAGAAAAAATAAAAACATGATAGATGTTTATGCAGTTATTCTTTGTGAGAGGAAATCCCATAAGGGAATTATAATCGGCAAGGGTGGAAGCAAGCTGACTACCATAGGTAGAAAAGCAAGACTAGATATTGAAAGACTTCTTGGAACCAAGGTATATCTAAATCTTTGGGTGAAAATCGATAAGAATTGGAGAGACAATGAAAGGACGCTTAAGGAACTTGGATACAAGAACTGGTAATTAGATATGTCTGCTAGTAATGAAATAATAATACTTAAAGAAGTCAAGTATAAAGATAATGACAAGATACTCCACTGTTTCAGCAGAAGTATGGGTAAGATTACTGTAATGGCTAAGAATTCCAGAAAAACAAACAGCAAGAACTTGTCACTTACTCAGACTTTAAGCCATATTTCTGTTGAGCTGTATAAAGGAAAGGGCATGTATAGTCTGTCAGATGGAGAAGTATTAAACAGTTTCTATAGTTTGAAGAATGACTACGATGGATTCGTCTATGCAAGCTATATCGTTGAAATACTAAATCATGTACTTCAGGAAAATGAGAATTATTCAAAAGTATTCGATATGACTGTAAAGCTGTTCACTATGCTGTCTGAATCCGCTGAAAACATTGAAGTTCTTATAGCTGCCTATGAAATCAAGCTTGTAAGCATACTTGGATTCAAGCCCTGGCTTGAGTCATGTATATCCTGTGGAAGGGAAGATGGGAAATACGCCTTTTCTATTCCTGAAGGAGGACTCGTTTGCTGTAACTGTCGTGAAAAAGGACAAAATTATGTCTATCTCAACAGCGGTGATATTGATTGTTTGAAGCTTCTTCTCTTGTCAAGGTTTGATGATATGGGAAAAGTGGATATTTGCAGTGAAAAGATGTTGAAGCTCATAGGATTTTATTTCAGGTACCACATTGGGAAAAATAATTTCAAATCCCTAAAACTTCTTGGAGGTAATGGTAATGTTTGATGATCTAAAAAAAGTTGATGAAATAATAAAGAGAACAAACTGCGGATATGAAGAGGCGAGAGAGGCTCTTCTCAAAAGTGAAGGCGACCTTTTAGGTGCAATAATAGATGTTGAAAGAAAAAAATCCACTGAAGAGAAATTAAAAGCGAAAAGCGAAGATGTCATTGATGAAATCAAAAAGGCAATAGTGGATGCAAATGCGGCAAAACTTGTTGTTAAAAAGGGTGATGAAACACTTATAAACATTCCAGTTTCTGCAGGTATAATTGGGGCAGTTTTAGCACCGCTCTTCAGTGTTGCGGGAATTACTGCAGCCATGGTAAGCAACTATGAGTTTGATGTCTATACAAAAGATGGCAAACAAATAAACCTGAACAACAAACTTGAAGAATCGTTGAGCAAAATTGATAAATCCATAAGCAAAATTAAAGATGAACTTAATATGAAAAAAAAGTAAATATTATGTTGACATATGGTGTCTATGGTGATAAGTTATTATTAAAATTAAAGTGCTATGATGGAAGATAATATCTGATTGAGCAATCAAGAGATTTAGGGATGGTGTGAACCTAATTTGCAAGATTATGAGAATGGAGTTCCTGAGCATATTCTACTGAGAGGACATTTATGTCAAGTAGGGTGGAACCGCGGAATTTATTTTCGTCCCTATACAAGGGACGAATTTTTTTATTTTTTGAAAGGATGGATAATATGGCAAAGAAAAAAGAAAAAAGCAAGTTGGAAAAACTGGTTTCGTTATCAAAGAGCAGAGGAATAATATTCCCAGGTTCTGAAATATACGGAGGATTGGCAAATACTTGGGATTACGGTCCCGTTGGTGTTGAAATTAAGAACAATGTTAAAAAAGCATGGTGGAACAAATTCGTCCAAGCTAACGAGCACAATGTAGGACTTGATTCTGCAATACTTATGAACCCACAAACATGGGTGGCATCAGGTCATGTTGGAGGATTCAACGATCCTCTTATGGATTGTAAGAGCTGCAATTCCAGATTCAGAGCTGACAAGCTTATAGAAGACTATTTTATGGCACAGGGTGACTTGGATACAGTAGTAGATGGATGGTCAAATGAACAAATGGAGAAATTCATAGAGGAAAAAGGCGTCAAATGTCCTGACTGCGGAAAGCATGACTTTACCAATATCAGACAGTTCAACCTTATGTTCAAGACATTCCAGGGAGTTACTGAAGATTCACAGTCGGAAATATTCCTTAGACCAGAAACAGCACAGGGAATATTTGTAAATTTTAAAAATGTTGTACGTTCATCAAGAAAAAAAATTCCTTTTGGAATAGGACAAATAGGTAAATCCTTCAGAAATGAAATTACACCTGGAAACTTTACATTCAGAACAAGGGAGTTTGAGCAGATGGAACTTGAGTTTTTCTGCAAGCCAGGCGAAGATCTTGAGTGGTACAACTACTGGAAGGAATATTGCATGAATTGGCTTCTTTCTCTTGGAATGACAGATGCGAATGTAAGATTCAGAGATCACGATGATGAAGAGCTTTCTCACTATAGTAATGCAACTTCTGACATAGAGTATTTGTTCCCGTTTGGATGGGGAGAGCTATGGGGAATAGCTGACAGAACAGACTTCGACTTGAAACAGCATCAGGAAGTTTCAGGAGAAGATATGAAATATACAGATCCTATTACAAATGAAAAATACTTGCCTTACTGTATAGAGCCTTCACTAGGTGTCGACAGAGTAATGCTTGCATTTCTAATCGATGCATACAACGAGGAAATTCTTGAAGATGGAAGCGAAAGACTTGTGATGAAGCTTCATCCTGCACTTTCTGCATTCAAGGCGGCAGTATTCCCTCTTACAAAAAAGTTGAGAGAACCTGCAATGGAAGTATTCAATGAACTGTCATCTTTCGTAGCTGTAGATTATGACGAGTCAGGAAGTATTGGAAAGAGATACAGAAGACATGATGAAATTGGAACACCTTTTTGTATAACATTTGACTATGATTCACTTGAAGATAAATGTGTTACAATAAGAGACAGAGACACAATGGAGCAAAAAAGAATCAAAATTGAAGAATTGACTCATTACATACTTAAACACCTAACATTCTAAGGATGTGATATTATAAAATTTTCAGATAGACAAAATAAGATTGTTGAACTGGTCAAGAAAAGTGAACCAATAACAGGTGAACAGATCGGGGATTTCCTTAAGCTTTCTAGAGGAACCATAAGACCTGATCTGTCTATTCTGATAATGTCGGGAATACTGGAGGCAAAGCCCAAGGTAGGATATTTTTACAAGGGTGAACAATCTGGTCCCGAACTGAATGAAGCACTGTCTGTAATTGTGGACAAGGTAAAGTCAGTGCCTGTTGTAATCGATGAAGAAACAACAGTGTATGACGCTGCTGTTACTATGTTTTTGGAAGATGTAGGAACAATTTTCGTTGTTAAAGACAACCTGTTGAAAGGAGTTGTATCCAGAAAGGACCTTCTAAAAGCGACCCTCACGGGAGAGACAGGATCGACCGTACCGGTATCCGTAGTAATGACAAGACTTGCCAAAATTGTATATTGCCATAAGAATGACAGATTCATAGACGCTGTCAGAAAAATCGTGGAGTACGATGTTGACTGCCTGCCCATTGTAGTAGAAGAAGGCTACAACAAGCTAAAGGTAATAGGCAGAATTTCGAAAACAAATATTTCAAAGTATATATTGGAATTAGCAAAGCCAAACAAGGAGTAGTTATGAAAAATGTAAAGATATTTGCCCTTTCTGATTCCATAGGGGAAACTTCAGAACAGGTTTCAAAGGCAGTACTTCAGCAATTTGACGAAATAAATTATGACATAAAGATATATCCACATGTAAAAACCAGGAAACAGATAGATGAGATAATTGAAGATGCAAAAAAGGAAAATGCAGTTATTGTATTTACTCTTGTTGTAGTTGAATTAAGGGATTACCTTATAGTGAAATCAAAAACTCATAATGTGACCAGCGTTGATTTAATAACGCCGTTGCTGACGCCCCTTATTGAACACATAGGACTAAAACCAAAGAGGGAGCCCGGACTTCTCCATAAATTCGATGAAAATTATTTCAGGAAAATGGATGCAATAGAATTTGCTGTTAAATATGATGACGGAAAAGATACAAGAGGAATAGTTTTGGCCGATGTAGTAATGATCGGTATTTCCAGAACCTCCAAGACACCTCTTTGCATGTATCTGGCCAACAAGAATATTAAAGCTGCTAATATACCATTGGTTCCTGAGGTTGATCCTCCAGAGGAACTAATGAATGCCAATGCTGGTAAAATAATAGGACTTTTTGCTGATCCTGAATATCTCAACAGAATCAGGAAAGAAAGGCTTAAGGTTTTGGGACTAAGAGACAATGCATCCTATGCAAGTCTGGATAGAATAATCAAGGAATTGGAGTATGCAGACAGGTATATTAAGAGATTAGGCTGTAAAAAAATAGATATTACAAACAAATCAATAGAAGAAACTGCAAGTATAGTAATCAACTGGCATAATGACATAACAAGAAAAGAAAGAGAATAACTCTTTCTTTTTTTGGGTAGTTAAGTGAAAAGGGGATTATGATATGAATATAAGAGAAAAGTATGAAGACCTTGAATATAGCATATTATCAGAATTCGCTGTTAAAGCAAAAGAATCAAAGGGAAGAGCAAGAAAAGAAAAAGATTGTGATATAAGAACCTGTTTTCAAAGGGACAGGGACAGGATTATTCATTCAAAGGCTTTTAGAAGATTGAAGCACAAGACACAGGTATTTTTGGCACCGACTGGAGACCATTACAGGACCAGACTGACCCATACTCTGGAGGTATCACAAATATCGAGGACAATAGCAAGGGCATTGAGACTCAATGAGGACTTGACTGAAGCTATATCCCTGGGACACGACCTTGGACATACACCCTTTGGACACAACGGGGAAGCAATCCTTAACAAGCTTTTGAAGGACGGATTCAGGCACAACGAGCAGAGTTTGAGAGTCGTTGACATATTAGCCAAGCACAAGGAAGAGTACGGTCTTAACCTTACAATGGAAGTAAGGGACGGAATTCTGAACCATACGGGGTCAATTAAACCATTTACCCTAGAAGGACAGATAGTTAAGATTTCAGATAGAATAGCATATCTTAACCATGATATTGATGATGCCGAAAGGGCAGGTCTTGAAGGGATTTCAGAAATACCGATACACCTTCTTGATATTCTTGGTCATTCTCATGGAGATCGTATCAATACCATGATTAACGATATAATCCTGAACTCGAAAGATAAAAATGAAATTATCATGAGTACTGAAATATATGATGCAACTATGGAACTCAGAGAATTTATGTTCGAAAAGATTTATACCAATAAGACGGCAAAAAGTGAGGACAGGAAGGCGGAAAAAATTCTTGGGGACTTGTTCAAACACTATATGGAACATATTGAAGAAATTCCAAATCACGGTAAAAAAGATAGATTAACCGACGAGGAAATTGTAAAGGACTATATAGCAGGAATGACGGATACATATGTTATAAAGCAATATAGTGATATTTTCCTTCCATTGCCATGGGATAAATATTGACTTTTGTTTAATAAAATTGTATAATTATTGTTCCTAATTTGTTATAATGGTGGTAGTATGCCAAACTCTATAGATGAAAACAAAATTGAAGAAATTCTAAATATGAATGACATAGTAGAAGTAATAGGTGAATTGATAACTTTGAAAAAGACAGGAGCCAACTATTCTGGACTCTGTCCTTTTCATAAGGAAAAGACACCTTCTTTTGTTGTATCTCCAGATAAGCAGATATACCATTGCTTTGGATGTGGTGCAGGTGGAGATGCTATCAGTTTCGTAATGAACCATAGGAACTTGAGTTTCATGGAATCTCTTGAATATCTTGGCGACAGAGTTGGAATAAGGATTGAAAAAACCAATTCCTCGCAGAAACAGGATAGATACAAGATAAACTATGAAATGAATAGAGATGCTGCTGTGTATTTTTACAAGCAGTTAAGCCAGAGCAGGCAAGCCACTGAATATTTGAGGAATAGGGGCATAAACAACAATGCCAGAAAAATGTTCGGAATAGGCTTTTCACAAAATAAATGGGATGGCCTCATTAAGTATCTTGAGGAAAAAGGCTACCAAAAGAAGGATATGGAAGTAAATGGGCTCATAATAAAGAGTGAGAAAAGCAATAGCCACTACGACCGTTTCAGGAATAGGGTTATATTCCCTATATTTGATATAAAAAAGAGAATTATTGGATTTGGAGGAAGGGTTCTGGACAAGGAACTCCCAAAATACATAAATTCTCCAGATTCTCCCATATTCAACAAGGGAAAGAATCTTTACAATCTTGACAATGCTAAAAACAACTCCCATAGGGAAGGTATAATCCTGACGGAAGGTTACATGGATGTCATCAAACTGGCAATCAATGGATACGAGAATGTCGTTGCATCATTGGGTACGGCCCTTACTATTGATCAGATAAGGTTGATGAAAAAGTATAGCAAAATCTTTTATATTTCATACGACTCCGATGGAGCTGGAAAGAAAGCAGCTGTGAAAGCTGCCAATATGTTAAAGTCAAAGGATCTTCAGTGCCGAGTGTTGTTATTTCCCGATAAAAAGGATCCAGATGAATTCATTACACAATATGGAAGCGCTAAATACAAGGAAAGGCTTGAAAATTCATTTGAATATTTTGAGTATCTGGACTATTTCCTTTCAGCAGAATTTGATTTGAATTCAGACAAGGGAAAACTCAACTATATAAGGGAAATGATACAGTACCTTAACAATGTAAATAATGCAGTTGAAAAAGAACTGTATATAGATAAAATATCAAAAAAACTGAATATTTCAAAAGATTCCATATTTAATTTATTTAAAAAGAACCAGTCATCCAAAAGGAAAACTGAAAAAAATGTATTTAAAAAAATAGATATGGGAACAGGCAAAACAAATTCATACGAAGTGAAGCTGCTTGATTTGCTTAAAAAAAATCCGGAAATTGCAGAATATATTAAATCCAAATACAAGGAGGATATATTCAGAGATACAAAATACAAAAATGAGTTTTATAGTCTAATGAGCAGAGAATTTAAAGAAGGTGAAGTACAAGGCGCATTGGACGTAAATCTTACGCAACAGGAATTAGTAGATATGGCAGATGATTATATAAACAAAATCAAGAACGACAGTAAAAAGAAAATCAGAACAA
>LGOV01013833.1_pt1 | contig 23318 bp, 18 predicted proteins | sample 469881 | NCBI WGS metagenome assembly LGOV01 (sample SAMN03857199, study PRJNA290197) | marine sediment metagenome | biome: marine cold seep biome; feature: cold seep; material: marine sediment; isolation source: sample #5579, elevator 3A push core 41 containing 12 cm of sediment... ...
ACGGTGGGTAGACCATCGATACGGTTACCGAAGCCGAACACTTCCCAGACTTCATTGACGTTGGGCTCCCAGCCACCCTCGTCAACCGCCTGCCAGAAACCGGCCATATGGATCTCGGCAATCGGCGAATCAGCATCATTGGTGGTCAGGCGAATGCGTCCCTCGAACACCCCATCGCCAGCGTCAGTGGTGGGCGCGGTGTAACTGTCACGGTCGAACAGCACCGTCACTTCCAGCGATTCTCCCGCGGCGAGTGTCAAGCCTTCGAAAATGCTCGGGTCTTGTAGCACGAACGGACCGTCGATATCGGCATCCAGAATCTCCAACGCCTCGCTTCCGGTGTTAGAGATCGTTACCGTTGCGCTCTCTTTAAAGTCACGATCGGGATTCGAGGAGCTGTTGTTTTCCAGGTAACTGAAGTGCAGCCGGTCGGAGTAGTAGGCCGCATCGCCGCTTTGGATAGCAATGTCGGCATTCTCATTACCCGTGACAGGCGTCACGTCGAGATAGTCCAGCTCATCGGCACCGTCAGCCGTGGAGACCGCACGCAGGTTGTACTCAACGCCTGCCTCAAGCTCGACATAAGTGCCTTCCTCCCCAGCATCCCCTTCGCCAGGATAGGCCAGCACATCCACGGGCTGACCATTGAGCGTCAGGGTCAGGCCCTGGCCATCATTGGCACCTGCGTTGGCGGCCAGATCCAGGCGATAAAGGCCGTCGGCATCCACCGTGAAGTAGAAGTCGGCGGTCAGGTCATTGATCGTCCGCGCATTGTCGCCACTCTCCAGCTCGATGCGCGCGCCATCGGAGACATCGGCGTACACCGGCATGAAGGTATCGGTAGGTGCGTCCGGCACCCGAAGCAGGTCGATATTGGGTCCGTTAGCCTCCGGAGCGGTCACGCTGATAGTGTTACTGCCCGCTTGCAGATTGACCAATAGCTCCTGGAAGAACCAATCGTTTTCAGCTTCGTTGCTCTGGCCTGGGAAGTTGACCAGCCCTAAGTTAACGCCGTTGATGGTCACTTCCATCGGGCGGTCGGCTTTGCTCGTTGCTAGGGCGTAGCGGAAGCCAATCTCGTAGTTGCCGGTCTCATTGACATCGACGGTCCAGGTAATGCTCTGATCGCTGGTGCCATTGAAATCAACGAAGCCTTCTCCAGAGGCGTTGCGGTCATCGACGCTTGCGGGCACCACCACAGGACCATCAAGCTCGGCACCCTCGGCCTCGTACTCGTTAAAGCCTGGTGAGGTATCCGGCGGTGATTGCAGTACTTCAAGCTGGTCGATATTGGGGCCGATATTGTCCGTAGACTGCAGCCGGACAGTGTTTTCTCCCACCACCAGCGACGCCGCCACATCTTCGGTTAGCCACTCGGCCCAAGCCGCATCGCCAGTAAGCCCTGGAGGAGGACTAAAGTCGAAAACCCCGACACTAACGTTGTTGACGAATACCTCAAGCGGACGATCAGCGGTACCGCCATTGGCATAGCGCAGCCGCAGCACCGACTCCCCGGCCTGTTCGGCATCAAGATTGAAGCTGAAAGTGAGGAAATCGGCATTAGTGGCACCGAAGTCTGCATAACCGCCGGGCACACCGTCATCACCGTTCGTATTGCCATCTAGACCAAAGGCGCCGGGGCGCAGGCCGTTAGGTAAGCCGGCTGTGGATTCTGGATTGTCGATGTCACGGATTTGTATCTCCGCATCCGCAATCGTCACGGAAGTGCCATCGTTGGGGGTATCATCTTCTGCCTGGATGACCAGCAGCGATACCAGATCGTCGCCCGGTTCTGGATCGGGATCGACCGGATCGACGATACCGCCCGGTGCCGGGTCGAGGCGGATGATCTGGCTCTGTCCGTTTCCCCGATTCAAGGTCAACAGATATAGCTGGCCGGTCACCGGGTTTTCGATAATATCCAGCGGATCGACGTAGCTGATGACGTTACCTTGAGGGTCACGCAGCACGTCATCGCCAATCACGTTGCCGTTGGCATCGAAGGTAATGCTGCGCACATCATCACCGCCTGAGTACTCGGTGAATAGTAGATTGCCCTGTAGATTGCCGCCGAAGATACCGCTGGTGTATTCCACCGCGCCGTTGGGCGAACGGTTTTCACCCAGCGAGTAGACACCGGAGATATCGTAACTGCCCTCGGGATTGGTTCCGGTTGGGTAGCTGTCAACCTGGTTAGGGTCAGTGCCGCCGGTGGGGTTGCCACCATTCATAATGTACTCATCCCGGAGCGGGTTGGGGTGACCGTAATACCCCCCTTCGACAACCTTAAACAGATAGTCGTCCTGCTTCTCTACGTTGGTGTAACGCTCGTTCTCCGGCGTTGAGGGGTCGTCCGGCACATTGCCGCCTGCCGCCGAGCCGTTAGTTGGCACGTACAGGAAGCCGTTGGAGTGCCATACCAGGTCGTAGGCGTTACGCGCCCCGGTGGCGAAGATGGTCAGCACCGCGTCTTCGGCGTAGGGGTCGTAGTAGCTCTGAAGCACGTTGCCGTCGGCATCCTGCACCGTGGCCACGCCTCGTTCGTCGAATACCAGAAACTCGCCGTTGCCCATGGGGATCGGATCATCTTTAGGATGCCCATCTGGATCGCTATAGCGAGTGTTTTGGCCGTTGTCGGGCACAGGCTCGGTGGAGACANNACGTCGCGGGTCGGGTCGATCTCCATCACCGAGGCATTCAGCAGACGCTCGGGACGGTTTCCCCAGGCGCTATCCGGCTCGCCCATGGCCGAGTTGGAGCCCTGAATCAGATACAACAGATGCGTCGGCACGTCAGGGTTGGAGGCCGCGTCATAGTCGGGGTTGGCGCGGAACTCGAGACTGTTGGTCACGTGGTCGCCGTTGGAACGTGGCAACCCGGTGATGTAGGGCTCGGCAGTACCCGAGAAATCACTACCACCGTCCAGCGTGATCTTGGTAATGCGTCCGCTGAATTCCGGCACGCCGTTATCGCGACCGTTGAGCGGGATCGGGTAATTGTCAGTGATCCACAGCACGTTCGGATCGGTGGGATCGACCGTCAGGCCGATGATGCCCCGACGATCGTTGCCGCTTTCAGCGCCGGGTTCGAAGAAATAATCGCTGGGCAGGGAAAGCTCCTGGCGATTGATCAGCGATCCGTCGCTTGGGTCGATGTCGAAGCGCAGGATCTGCCCGCCGATGGTCGCCACGTACATTGTCGAGCCGTCGGAGGTGATCTCCAGCGACGTGAAACCGAAGGCATTATCCGCGGCGCCATCGAGTTCGACCACATCGTTGAAGGCCACATCGCGGGCGACGACTTCCGGCTCCTCACCGGTGACGAAGGTGTTGGTGTACTTCTGGAACTCGCGAGTCGGCGCATCAGCGTCATCATTGGGGCCGCGGTCCTGGAAGCCATCAATCACCAGAGTATAGCTGGTGAACGGTTTAAGCGTCTGGCTTGGTGAGATGGTCAGAGAATCAAAGCCGCCGGTGGTATTGACGTTGAACGAGACCTCTTCGCCGGTGACCGTTTCGAACAGCTTCACTGAGCCGTCGTTCAGGCTTTCAAGCAACGCACCACCCCGCCCATCGACCACCGAAATACCCACGAAGATGTCCGAGGTCGGGTCAACACCCGTAGGAATGCCGTTGTCTTCCGGATCGAGGTCAACCTCTACTTCATTCTCCCCGACACCAGCGATAGCGCGAGCATCAGTGAAGAAGGCGTAGTCCTGCGGGGCTTCGCGACCATCATCCGGGGTCAGGTCGGGCAATGACTGAATCTCAATGTACTGGATCTCGGTGTTCTCGTTGTCGACCCCCAGCGAATCGAGCGTCAGACGGCCATCGCTCACCTGCACAATGCGAGTGACCAGATCGGAGCGCACACCCTCAGTGTCGTCACCCGGGTTGCCGTCAGCCGGGAAATCATCCGGACGGAAGGGAGTGAAGGGGTCGTTGAACAGTTCACCTTCTGCATTCAGCACATTGCGGCTGTCGTATGGCCCAGAGGTGTCACCAATGGAAATGGTAACCTCGTAGTAGCCATCTTCCAGCTCGATTTCCCAACCAGCGCGCACATAGTCACTTCCGGGCTGGTCGAAATGGGCGTAAGTGCCTTGGCGTGGATCGAGTCCGGCAATATCATCGGTACGGTCATTGACCGCCACGCTGGTAAGGCTCGAAATATCCAATGGAATCGTACCGGGCTCGTCGTCATAGATCGATTCTTCGGTCACCCAGCCATACTGATAGGTCTGACCGTCGATGGTCACCGACTGCGTGCCGAAGGCTTTGCCATTATCGGCAATGTAGCCTTCCGGTACTGCTACACCTTCGGGCTGGAAGTTGATCTTGACCGAGAAGCGATCAACAGGTTCGACGACATCGGGCGGCTCTACGCCATCACGGGTAACGCTCAGACGGTCGATATTGGGACCGGCCGCCGTCAGGTTCTCCAGGCTAATAGTATTGCTTCCCGCCTCAAGTTCAACCTCGATCTCGACGTCCGTCCAGTTATCCCAACCATCGGGATCAGCGCCGGTAGAAGCGAAGGCCAAGCTGCCCTGAGACGCACCCCCCACCAGAATATCCATCGGCCGGTCTGCACCGTTGCCACCGGCATTCGCGTAGCGAACCGTCAGGGTGTAGGTGCCTGCCTCATCGACAACGACATCAAAAGACCCGGCATCACCTACATCACTACCCATATCCAGGTAGCCGGTGCCGGAGAAACCGTCCCATAAACCATCGGGTCCGGTGGCCGTATTGGTCTCAGGATTACTGGCATCGCGAACCTGGGTATCGAGGGTATCGCCGACGTTGTCAGGGTCGCTGATGGCAAGTGCTTCGCCCTGGATCTCGAAGTTGAACGGAACAGGTGTCGTATCGTCATCATCGAAGCTAAATACGATCTGGTCGATGTTGGGGCCGTTGTTCGTACCACCATTGGCCGCCGTGGGGATGGTCAACGTGAAGGTATTGGCGCCCTCCACGAGGGTGACCTGTACCTCCTGCTCTAACCACGCATCCCAGGGATCGTTGACACCATCATCGGGCTCATTGGCAAACGGCACCTGCGGTTGCGCGCTGCCATTGACCGTCAGGTCGAGCGGTCGAGGTGTGGCGGCGCCGTTAGCATAACGAATCGTCGCCGTGTAGGTACCCGCCTCAGGCGCATCGATATTGAACGTGATCTGATCGCCGGCATCGGTACCGAAGTCAAGGTAGGCGTTACCAACCGCGCCTTCGCGGAAGTTGCCGAAATCATCGGGATTATCGGCATCGACCACGCGGGTGACAGCCCCTTGAGCGGTGCCACCGACGTCGGTAACGGTCGCGTCCTCGCCTTGCAGAGTAATGGGTTCTACCACCACGCTGCCATCGTCGATGGTCACGCTATCACTGGCCTGGGCTTCGTTACCCACCGCGTCAGTGACGATCAGCGTGACGGTGACACTACCGCTTTGGTCGCTGAGATCTACCGAGATATCACCGTTCGACTCTGGCGTTACTTCGCTGCGGGTCGTGCCGCCGTCGAAGCTGATTTCGTAGGTCACGATATCGTCATCGGCACCGGCAACATTGAACAGCGCCGTGGCCAGCTGATCCGGCTCCAGGGTATCCTCGGCGGCGGTCAACGTCAGATTGCCATCTTCGTCCGCGCTGTCATCGGCAGGGATCGGGCCTGCGCCCCCCTCGGTGATTTCGATACGGTCGACATTGGGACCGGTTGTCGCGCCTTCTGGAATCGCCAGTTCAATACTATTGCTACCCGCCTCCAAGGTGACAGTGACGGTTTCGAACAGCCAGTTGTCGAAACCTTCTACCGGACCAGTGCCATCCGGATCAGTCGCCAGCATATCGAGGACGACCGGGGTACCGCCATTGATCACTAGATCCAGAGGACGGTCGGAGTTGGTCGCGTAGCGTACGCTGATGTCGTACTGACCGGCCTGGGCCACCTCGACCTGCCAGGTGACGTTATCGCCAGCAGTATCGCCGAAATCCAGATAGCCGGTGCCTGAAAAGTCCGGGCGCAGGCCGTTTTCCAAATCCGGGTTATCTTCGGGATTGCCCGCATTGCGCACCGTAGTATCTGTTGCATTAGCGTCGTCATCGAAGCTGGTCACCGTGCCATCCTGAATCTGCAGGCTGAGCGGCGTGAAGGGGGCTTCATCGACGTCATTGACGGTGACTTCCAGGGTCTGAACATCGGTCAGATCACCGTCAGTAACCGTTACCTCTACTTCGTAAACACCGTCCTCGTTATCATCCACCGCCAGCTCGAAGTCGCGGGGGCTGGTGAAACTCAGTACGCCGGTCGCTTCATCGATGCTAAACAGCGGTGCATCGATGCCACCGGTGATGGCAAATACCGGCGCGTTAAGGCCAGTGGTAGCGCCATCTTCGTCGACCACTGGAATCGCGCCAATCTCGGTCAGGTTCTCATCAATGGAGTAGGCGGTCTGATCAATGACGATGCTCTCATTGATATCCGCCACCGTGATCAGGGTGTCCTGGGAAACGCTGTCTTCACCGTCTGAGACGGTCACAGTGAGTTCATAGACGCCGTCTTCATTGCTGTCGACGGCAAGCTCTGCATCAGGCGGGTTGATGAACGCCAGTTCGCCGGTTGCTTGATCGAAGCTGAAGAGTGCTGCATCGGCACCGGATAGCGTGACGGTCAGGCTGTCACCATCGGCATCGTCGATCACTAGACTAGCCACGGCTGAGCTGTTTTCGTCGACGCTGAGGTCGGTCGCTAAGCCTTCGAGAGTCGGCGCTGAGTTAACCGGCTCATCGATTCGCTCGAACGTCAGCGAGTCGATGCGCATTTGTTCGCCACCGGCGCCGCGAAGCTCGAGGCTTGCCAGATTACCGGCGGTCACCTCAAAGGGTGTTTCGAAGACGATTTCCTTGCGGTTACCGCTCTGCCCCGCGTTGCCACGCGGTCCGTCGCCCACAATGGTGCCGAAGTCGTCGCTGAGCACCACATCGGAACTTAGGCTATCGCTTGCACTATTACGCGCCTGGAGGACGGTATCGCCGATGGTGAGCGTCAATGAGCCTTCACCATCGTTTTCATCGAACACATACAGCCGCGCCACGTACCAGCCGGGCTCAACACCACCAGCGGCCAAGTCGGTGCCGATGGTCGCGGGCTCGTTACTGGTCAGCCGGATCAGCTGTTCGTTGGACGCGCTCGCGCTTCCGGTCACAATCAAGTTGGCGGCATCAAGGTCGGTGAAGTTTTCTGCCTCAATGGTGATCGTATCGCCCACCTGCGTGCCTTCGATCACGAAGCTCAGTGTCTGAGTACTGGACAGGCCCGCCGGGTCGGTGGCGCGAATCACCACGTCGAACGTGCCGCCTTGACTGGGAATGCCCTGAATAACACCGTCTACCACCTCAAGTCCAGCGGGTAGATCCTCCGCGGACAGCGTCAGGCTGTCGCCGTCAGGATCCGAAAACAGTGACTCAAAATCAGCCAGCGGGATCTGAATGAAGTTCTCGCCCACTTCGCCGAAGTAAGGTTCTAGCGCCACGGACTCGGCAACGGGCGCGTCGTTGACGTTTTCAACGATGAGCACGAAGTCGGTCGAGGTACTGGCCGTCCCATCATCGGCGGTCACCGAGACGGAGTAGTCGCCGGGCGCCAGCCCCTCGAGGCTCCCGCTCAGCACCTGGTCAGCCACGCTCAGACCATCCACGGTGACCGGTTGGCCATCGCCGTCGGTGACGACGAAGCTATAGCTGAGCGCATCACCATCGTCATCGACGAAGGGCAGGTCGACCTCAATGCTTGAGCCTTCATCCAAACTTAGGTCGGCAATACCACCGCCCACCACACGCGGGGCGCTGTTGGTATCGGGTACTTCGTTTTCTGACAGACTCACGGAACTGAAGCTCGCGCTGCCTATGGCACCTAGGTCATCGTCGTTGACGAAGACCAGTGAGTCGATAGTGGTACCNNGGTAAAGCGGAAGGTACCGTCACCGTTATCGACACCCTGACCGCGCAAATCGACGAATCCACCCTGGCTTTGGGTACCGCCGAGCTGATAGACGCTATTGCCACCGTTGAAGGGATTATTGTCAGCATCGAAACCGATCGCGACGATTTCGGGAACCGGCACGGCTGAAATCGCCACATCCAGTGTAAGAAGCGTCTGATCGGTAATGGTATAGCTGCTCGCTAGTTCTGCCCGTTTCCAGACGTTATCGGTGAGCGAAAGTGTGGCGCCGTCGTCTTCTACCGCAGCGCCGGTGCCACTTGCCGGGTTGTCCTGGGTGTCGTTGTAGGCACTGATGGTCGCATCATCAAAGCTGACATCCATCGCCACCGGGCCAATATCCGCAGCTAGTGTGACCGTATTTTGCACCGTGGCTTCGTTACCGGCGGCGTCGGTGACAATCAGNNACTGCCACACTGCCCGGGCCCTGTCCACTAAGGTCAATCGTCAGACTGTCGCCATCACTGGTTGCAGGTTCGCGAGTCGCGCCGCCATCAAAGCTGACTTCAAGAGTCGAATCGGCGTCAATGCCGGCAACACCAAACACTACTGTGGCGCTGTCGGCAGGCAAAACCTCAGCATCTGGGCCGTCAAGTGCCAGATCATTGCCTTCATCGGCGGTGGTATCCAGAGTAAGGTCTAGCGACTGCTCAACGCGGTTACCAAAGGCGTCCATGGCGATCAAGGTAGCCGTGATATCACCATCGTCGAGACCCGACAGGTCGAGGGTGAAGCTACCATCTGGATTGGGCGTCACCTCCTCAACGGTGACACCACCATCGAAGCTAATTCCCACGGAAACGATGTCGTCATCGAGCCCGGTCACGCTGAAACCGGCCTCGTTAGCGATAGCGCCGTTGATAACGCTGTTGTCAGCGTTGAACACCAGCGGTGTTTCATCGACATCAGCCTGAACATCGCCGACCGGGCCGGTGCCTGCGGCTGTGACTTCCAGGCGATCTAGATTCGGGCCGCTGCCAGCCCCAGCAGGGATGCTCAGTACAATGGTATTGTCACCCGCAACGAGCTCGGTGGTAAGGCTTTGATAAGTCCACACATCGAAGCCTTCTGGTGCTTCGTTAGTCGCATTGGGATCAGTGGACGCAAAGGCTTGCTGAGCCAGCGGCGAACCGTTGACAGCAAGGCTCATCGGACGGTCGCCGCTGCTGGCATAGCGGAAATTCAGGTCATAGCTACCGGCTTCGGCGACATTGACCGTGAAGGTAAGGCTATCTCCCGGCGCGCTGCCATAGTCGACATAGCCGGTGCCGGAATAATCAGGGCGCAGGCCCTGGAAACTTGCCCCATTCTCAGGATTTAGGGCATCGCGAATCAGGGTACCAGAGGCATTATCCGTTCCCAGTTCGGCGTCCTCGGCCTGTACAACGATCGCATCGATCACCGGCGTCGTGGGGTCGGCCGCAAGTAGCGCCACCTCAATCTTGTCAATATTGGGGCCATTGCTGGCACCGCCTAGGCGCAGGGTGTTGCTGCCCGTGGCGAGGGAAATTTCAATGGTTTCGGTGGCCCAGCCTTCCCACTCGGTCTGTCGAGTCAGGTTATTACCGCCGGCACCCGCCGGCTGGTTGGCCGTGGGCACATCGCTGACATCGTCGGGGTAGTAGTTCGGCTCAGCCGTCGGGGCGAAGTTGAAAGTACCTACCTGGGTCAATACATCCTCATCAACCAAGGAGAGATTCAACGGGTACGCGGAACTGGTTGCATAGGTCACGGTCACGCTGTAGGTGCCTGCAGTGACAACATTCAGGGCGAACTCGCCATAGGCATCGGCATTGTCAAATGCCCAGTCGAGATAGCTCGCCCCCTCCGCACCCACACGGAAGGTTTCCAGACCATTGGTAAAGTCGGCAATGTTGTCGACGGTAGCCACGCGATTGGTTGCACCGTTTGCGTTGTCAGCCGCTGGCGAAAGCGCGAGATCTTCCGCCTGGATTACGAACAAATCCGGGTCTGGCGCGCGTACTTCCAGGTAGTCGATATTGGGGCCGCTGGCTCCATTGGAGGTAAAGATTACCGTGTTCTCGCCTGCCTCGAGCTGTACGCGAATCGTGCGTTCACCGAAGTCGCTGAAGTCGGTTGCAGTACTCGTCAGAGTGGTACTGGGCAGATCGAACATGCGGTCTACCAGTTCACCGTTGACGTCCAGACGCAGAGGGCGGTTTCGATCCGTGCCATCTTCATTCTGGCTCAAGGCATAACCCAACGCCAATTCGTACTCGCCCGCTTCTTCAACGCTGAACGTGAAGGTCAGCGTCTCACCACCATTAACGCCATCACCATAATCGACGTATGCCTGACCGTCGGCATTGACCGCATTCGGCTGGCTGATAGGGTCATCGACTACGTTAATACCGGTGCCCGAAATAACCGCCGAGACACCATCGCTGTCGTCGGCATCTTCTGCCTGGATGCGTATCGGTGTGAAGGTATCTGCTATCACCGCCTGAACCGCAAAACCATCGTCAGCTTGTGGAAGAATCGGTTCATCGACGAGCGCAGCACTCTTACTCTCAAAAGGCGCTTCCTCTCTTGACTCTGGAAGTGTCTCTTGAGAAGTATCGCTCTCTGGCACCACATCTAAATCAATAGTCATGCCCAAGCTGGGGAGCATGCTGCCGAACTCATCCATCGCCTCAAGGCGCATTTTCAGCCTTCCCAAGGCCGGCGTGGGCAAGTTTTCAAAAACGAACGGGCGCTCGAAACTTTCAAATACCGAGATTTCCTTGCGGGCATCTTCCCACGTCATACGCATGGCCTTGATAGACGATTCCCAAGAGCTGGGGGACGGAACCACGTGCAGATGGTGATCATGAAACGTATCTCTCCCCCAACGCCCGCCTTCATGGACGGTACCCAGTAAAGATTTCGCCTGACCGGAAACAAATGACATTGAAAACATGGTCCACCTCACGGTTTTCTTTAGAATTCTTCTAGCGCACTAGCTAGATCGTGCGCCCGCTAGCCAAGCCTTTGTAACAGCGCTTGTTACAATGATCCCTTCCGTCACCGGCGTGCAGACAGCCGTTCACCGCTGGCAAATCGGAGTAACACTTCGTGAGTCTAATCGAGCTTTTTAGCGTGGCAAGCGGGGGTAAATGGCATCCATATGTATCCAATTGTTACAATTTGTCAATAAAATATATTTAAAAAACACATTTAAAACAATTACTTGAAATAAAATAAATAAAAATATTCAGCGCTGCGTGTGGTTAAGGTGACAATAAAAACAAGCGTTTTTTAGTAGAAAAATAACGCCGCTTTCTCACGGTAAATTTTGATGATTAAAAAAATACGCACTAGTTATTACCTCACACAAAACTAAAAAATTAATAGCCTGCCTTTAAAAATAAACTGATACGCTAACTTACATAAAACTTACAAATCGATTACAAAAAGCGGCATTGCTTTCAAGTCAAATAGATGGCCAATAGGCGATGCATCCTCTCATGGCGACCCGCGCACTGACTGACAAAGGCGTTGTTGTTAGTCAGTGATAGCTGGGCCTAAAGAACCATCCAACAATGCCCTGGAGCTCAGCCATGTTGAATTCACGCGAGGGGTCAGACCTGCAGAAAGTGCTTAGCACCTGCCGACGCAGTTTCCTTTACGTTGGCGCATTCAGTTTGTTTATTAATTTGCTGATGCTTGTGCCACCGCTCTACATGCTGCAGGTCTACGACCGGGTTATCACCACACGGAGCCAGGAAACGCTATTGATGCTGACCCTGGTTGTAGTCTTCCTGTTTATGGTCATGGGCGGACTGGAGTTAATGCGTTCGCGCATACTCGTCAGGATCGGTAACAAACTTGATGTACAGATCAGCCAGCGCTTGTATTCGGCCATGTTCAAACGCTCACTGATGATGCCCGGTAAGCCCTCGGCGCAGCCGCTGAATGACCTGACGACACTTCGCCAATTTCTTTCCGGCAATGGCCTTTTTGCTTTCTTCGATGCACCTTGGGTGCCGATTTATATCGGCGTACTCGCGCTGTTCCACCCCTGGTTTGGGCTGTTCGCCTTGGGGGCAGGTATCATCCTGGCGACACTTGCCATCATCAACGAAGTCACCACCAAATCGCTGCTGAACGATGCCAATAGTCAACATGTGATGTCCCAGGACTTGGCCAACAGCAACTTGAGAAACGCTGAAGTACTCCACGCCATGGGCATGCTGCCCGGTATCATGGGCCGGTGGAGCACTCGCCATCGCGAATACCTAGTTCTGCAATCCAAAGCCAGCGACAGAGCAGGGCTGATCACCAACACCTCCAAGGTGCTGAGACTGATGTTTCAATCGTTGATTCTTGGGTTAGGGGCTTATCTGGTGCTGGGGGGCGACCTGACGCCCGGTATGATGATTGCGGGGTCTATTTTGATGGGCCGCGCGTTGGCGCCTATCGATCAAATGATTAATGGCTGGAAGGGGTTTTCTGGGGCTCGCACCGCCAAGGCACGTCTCGAAGAGCTGCTGACGGCGATCCCTGCTGAAGAGCCGCATATGCCGCTTCCCAAACCTAAAGGGCGTCTTGCGCTTGAGGGAGTCACGGCGGCGCCGCCTGGACAGAAGCTGGCCACCCTGCGCGATATCAACCTGACCATCGCCAAGGGCGAGCACATCGCCATCGTGGGGCCCAGCGCCTCCGGCAAGTCGACGCTTGCGCGTGTGGCACTGGGCATTTGGCCGAGTCAGTTCGGCTGTGTTCGCCTGGATGGCGCCGATATCACCCAGTGGAATCGCATGGCGCTGGGTCCCCACATCGGCTACCTCCCCCAGGATATTGAGCTCTTCGATGGCACGATCTCGGAGAATATCGCCCGCTTTGACGAAGTCGACCCCCAAGCTGTCGTACTGGCGGCGCAGAGAGCCGGCGTGCACGAGATGATTCTCGAACAGCCGAACGGCTATGACACCTGGCTATCCCACGGGGGTAATGCCCTCTCCGCAGGCCAGCGCCAGCGCATCGGCTTAGCGCGGGCGCTGTATGGACAACCTGTATTGGTCGTCCTGGACGAGCCCGATGCCAATCTGGACGATGCGGGGGAGCACTCCCTTGCCCACTGCCTGGTTCGGCTACGCCAGGAAGGCACCACAGCACTAATCATTACTCACCGTTCGCTTCTGCTGAGAAATGTCGATCGGGTACTGGTATTGAAAGAAGGCCAGATCGTCTCACTCAAACCCCCCACCAGAATAGCTCCCGTTACTCGCATGACCGCAGATGGTGGCCGCCCCGTGACACCCCAGCGCGTGACGTCGCTAAAACCCAGTGCACGCGGCCGCAATGGCGGCGAGGAGACTCAGTCATGAACATGCAAAAGTCACAAAGCGACAATGCCGTATCTGAGAAGCCCGATACGCTGCCGCTCGAGGATACCCGCTACCGCCGAATAGGAATCGCCATACTGATTATCGCCGTAGGAGGCTTTGGCAGTTGGTCGGTGTTCGCTAATCTAGCGGTCTCCGTGGTGGCGCCAGGCTCCGTATCGGTAGAGAGCTTCACCAAGACCGTGCAGCACCTGGAAGGCGGTATCGTCAAAAGCATCGAGGTAGAAGATGGTGATCATGTTGAAACGGGCGATATCCTGATGGTGCTGGATGATACCCAGGCCCGCTCCCAACTGCGGGTGACCCGCTCAAACTATCTCATCAGCCGGGCGACCGAGGTACGGCTATTGGCTGAGCTGAGCGACGCCGAGACGCTCAGCTTTCCCGAGGAGCTAACCACCTCCGACCACCCCCGGGTGAGGGAGGTGCTTGAAGTACAGCGACGTTTATTCGATTCCCGACGGGAGTCGCTCACTAGCACGCTTGCTTCACTCGATGAGCAGATTGTGCAAATGAACGAGCAGATTGAAGGATTGATCAATACCCAGAATATCAATCAGCGGCGCATCAGCTCGCTTGAAGGCGATGCCGCCAACCACCGAAAACTTTTTCAAAACGGCATGATCAGTAGCCAACGAATGCACGAATTGGAGCGTGAAAGCCTCGAATATCAAAGCGTCAATGCCCAGCACGCCTCGGAAGTCGCCCGGCTGCATTCGCAAATCAGTGAAAATGCGTTGCAAAAACAGGTTCGTCTGCAGGAATTCCAGCAGCAGGTGGGTGAAGCTCTACGTCAAACTCAAGCTGAAGTGGCCGACGCCGAAGAACGTCTCACCGCCCTATTGGATAAGGTGAACCGCACCGAGGTACTGGCACCAGTTTCGGGAACGGTGGTGGGGTTAAAAGTGCATACGTTAGGCGGCGTCATCCGTTCCGGTGATCCGCTGCTCGATATTGTGCCAACCGATGTCGGTTTCATTGTGGAAGCTAAGGTGCCGGACCATGATATCGACCACCTTTATATGGGCCAGCCTGCCGAGATTCGCTTCAGCGCTTTCAACCAACGTCTTTCAAATGTCATCGACGGCGAGGTTATCCATGTAAGTGCCAACAGTTTCGAGGATGAGGCGACCCGGGCCCGCTATTACAAGGTGCGCCTTCGCGTCACCACTGAAGGGCAAGAAAACATGACCGAAACAATGAAATTGCTCGCTGGTATGCCAGCTGAAGTGATGCTGCGTACAGGTGAAAGAAGTTTTTCAAGCTACTTGGCCAAACCCATCACCGACATGTTGGCCCGTGCCATGCGTGAAGATTGATGGTTTTTGCATGCGCAGTTGCGGGTTAAATGTACTCAGACATCTCATCCAGGGAAGGAACTGGTAATCAGTGATATCGTGTTGAAGGAAAGCGGCGATCAAATACTGGCAGACCTGTACCAGCTGGAGGCGCAGCATTTTCGCACTGAGGAAGCGTCACTAACTAGTAGAGCCCATTCCGATGGATAAAGCGACTGGGGCGGTAGCCGAAGATGTCGGCGGGTGCAAAGCCTTCGATCAACTGCTGTACGAACTCCGAATAACTGAACAACTCCTTATAGCCGGCATCATGATGTTTATGAGTAGTATCTACCATGCCCACTCCTCCTTTGCTTAACTAATTCTACCATAACCATTATCGGCTCTAATCCTGACGCCCACGCCAGCGATCCCAATCTGGTGTAGATCCAACCATCTCAAAAAGGTGATCCAGAAAAGCGCTTACCTTACGGGTGTGTAGCCGACGCTGGGCGTAAAGCACGTGGATATCGCGCCTGCCCGGCACGACTTCACATCGCCACGCTTCGAGCACGGGTAGCAATGTGCCCGAGGCCAGCTCGTCAGCGATCAACCAGGTGGGAAACATCACCAGCCCCTGCCCCATTAGCGCTGCTCGCACCAGGCTCTCCGCATCGTTGCTATACAGGCTACCGTCGACTTTGTAAGCGAAGGCTTGCGGCTGCTCGGCATGGTTGAAGTACCAGCGCTGACGCCCCATTTCGCCCTGGTAGAGCAAGCAGTCGTGGTGTTCAAGGTCATCTGGGGTGTTGGGCCTACCGCAACGCTGCAAATAGGCCGGGGCGGCAGCCACAACATAGTTCATTGACGCTAGTCGGCGCGCGACTAGCGTTGAATCGGCCAGCTCACCAACACGAAAGGTAATATCGATGCCCTCGCGCACAGGGTCGGTCAGTTGATCGGTCAGCATCAGTTCGGCTTTGATCGCCGGGTAGCGGCGCTGGAAGTGATGCAGTATCGGCACGATTTGGCGCTGGCCGAAAGCCACGGGAGCATTGAGGCGCAGTACGCCGCTAGGCACTGTATTAGGAGCAGTTAGCGCTTCCGTCGCCAGGTCGAGTCGTTCAAGTATCTCGCGAACTTCCTGATAGTAGCGCCACCCCGCTTCGGTCAGCGTCACGGCCCGTGTGTGGCGATAGAACAACTGCTGGCCCAGCGCCTCCTCTAAAGAGGCAATCTGACGCGAGACAGACGACACGGCGCGATGAAAGTGGCGTGCCGTGGCGGTAAAACTTCCTGTCGCGGCGACGCGCTCAAAGATGCGTAGCGCATTGAGATCCATAGAGTTGCTCCTGACGCAATAAAGATTTGCGATTTTTCCAATTGTAGCAATGATTATTGGCGACCAGACTGCTTTTCATCGGGCACAAAGAGCATTTTCTTGGCCCGTTTCGAAAATCTTGTCTGCAAAAGGAGTTAACCATGCGCAAAGGCACCGCATTGGTCGTCGGCGCTACCGGTATTACCGGCGGTAACCTAGCAAGCTACCTCACCGCTAGCGGGTGGAGTGTCTATGGATTATCTCGACGCCCCTCTGATCAAGCGGGGGTCATCCCTGTAGTTGCTGACCTGCTAGACCGTGCGGCCACGGCCGAAGCACTGACGGGGCTACCCATCACCCATGTTTTCTATTGCACCTGGGTGCGCCGTGACAATGAAAAGGCCAATGTCGAGGCCAACGGTACGATGATGCACAACCTGCTCGATGCTCTACAGGGCGCAAGCTTGGCGCATGTTTCATTGGTGACCGGCACCAAGCAATACCTGGGTGCTTTCGAGAACTACGGCAGCGGCAAGACCGAGACATNNCCGCGTACCCGGCGAGAACTTTTACTACACCCTCGAAGACATCATGTTCGCGGCGGCGGAGCGGGACGGCTTCAGTTGGAACGTGCACCGTCCGCACACGGTCATCGGCTATGCCCGCGGTAACGCCATGAACATGGGCGTGACGCTGGCGGTTTACGCCTCTATCTGCAAAGCAACGGGCAAGCCGTTCATCTTTCCTGGCTCGCAGATGCAGTGGAACGCGTTGACCGACCTAACCGATGCATTGGTACTGGCACGGCAGCTAGAGTGGGCAGCCACGACGCCCGGTGCTCATAATGAAGCCTTCAACACGGTCAATGGCGATGTTTTCCGCTGGCGTCGACTGTGGCGTGAAATCGGTGAGTTCTTTGAGCTTGAGGTACCAGACTGCCCAGAAACACCACAGCCGCTAGAGAAGCAAATGGCCGAAATTGCGCCTACCTGGGCTGAGATTGCCGAGCAAAACGAACTCGTTGAAACCGATGTCACCCAACTGGCTTCCTGGTGGCACACCGATGCCGACCTGGGGCGCGAGCTTGAGTGCGTCAACGACGTCACCAAGTCCCGTGACTTTGGCTTTGACCACTTCCGCGAAACACGCGCAGTGTTTTTCGATCTGTTCGCTCGCCTCCGCGCAGAGCGCATCATTCCTTAAGCAATTTCAGAAACAATGCCAAAAATAGTAGCTCCACCAGGGCGCCTAACCGCGCCCTGTTTCTGCTTTATCAGGTTCACGCAGCTTGAAACCCACTAGCAGTAAGTTTTATTTCCCTCCTTTTCCTTGAATCCGCCGAGACATGCCTGCATATCATGGGGAACTATTGTTCATTTTTTGATGCCGAGTCTACCCATGCAGATTATTGATCCCCGCTCAGGTAAACCGCTTACGGCGGATACCGGAAGTGCTGACGCTACCGCGCCTAACGCTGAACAGGCGGCGGTGCGCCCTGAAGATGTCATTATCGAGCTCAATGCTGGCAATATTCAACAGGTGCTTGAAGCGTCCATGCAGGTGCCGGTGCTATTGGGCTGCTACTCGCCGTCCAACGCAAACAGCAGCACTCTCCTCGCGGTGCTGGATAAGCTGGTGGTTGAGTACGCGGGCGCTTTCCTGCTCGGCAAGCTCGATATTGAAGCAAACCCCGAAATCGGCGGCCAACTGGGCGTGCGTTCAGTGCCCGATGTGAAGCTGATTAGCCAAGGCGGCTTGGTGGATGGATTCCAGGGTGCACTGCCGGAGAAAGAAGTGCGCGAGTGGCTCAACCGCTACTTCCCCGCCCCCGGCGAAGCGCCCCCCACCCCTGAAGAGCAGGCGGAAGAAGCGCTTAAAGCCGGTGACACCGCCGCTGCCCGTGAGATTTATCAAACCCTGATGGGACAATACCCCGAACACTACGCTTACCAGATAGCCTTCGCTCGGGTATTGGTGGCCGAAGGGCGTGGCAGCGAAGCCCGTGAAGTACTCGATAATCTGCCCCCGGAAGAGCGCGATGCGGCTCCCGCTCGTGGCGTACGCGCCAGCATCGAGTTTAGCGAGCAGGCACTCTCAGCCGAAGAGATTGCGGCCCTGGGCGATCGTACCGATAGCGAAGCGCAGTACCAGCGCGCCCTGCGCCAAGTGGCCGACGGTCATTATGATGAAGGGCTGGAGGCGCTGCTGGCGCTGATGAAACAGGATCGCGCCTATAACGATGACGCGGCGCGTAAAACGCTGCTGCAGGTATTCGACGCCCTGGGCGCCGACCACCCGCTGACCGTTGCTTACCGCCGCAAACTCTTTGCGATGCTGTACTAGGGTCTTCTGAAGGCTTTCAATCCCGCTTCAGCAGTGAATCCATACGAGACAGCGCCGCTTCCAGCTGGGAAGCGGTGGTACCAAAGTTAAGCCGCACAAAGCCGGGGCAGCCAAAGGCAGCCCCGTCCGAAAGCGCTACCCCCACCTCTTTCAGCAGCGTCTTGTAGGGCGCATCACCTAACCCTGCCTCGCGCATATCCAGCCAGGCTAGATAGGTGGACTCCGGCGCACTCCAGCGCACGCCCGGCCAAGCCGCTACGCGCGCCTGCAGCGTCCCACTATGCTCACGCAACACGCTTAACAGCTCCTGGCGCCACGGCTCGCCATGTCGATACGCTGCTTCCGACGCGACCATGCCGAGCACGTTGCCATCGGGGAATAGCCCTTTGGTAGCCGCCGCAAAGCGCTCGCGTAGTGCGGGGTCGGGAATCACCGCGCAGGCGCTGGTTAAGCCCGCCAGGTTAAAGGTTTTCGAAGGTGCCCATAGCGTAATGGTGCGCTTCGCTAATTCAGGAAATGACGCGACTAACGGGCGGTGCTGGGCGCCTTCGTCTAATAACAGGTCGCAGTGCAGCTCATCGGAGACCACCCAGAGATCGTGACGCTCCACTAGCTCAGCCAGCGCTGCAAGCTCCTCATGGCGCCACACACGCCCCGTAGGGTTGTGGGGCTGGCACCATAGCAGCAAGCGCGTACGAGGCGTAATAGCGGCCTCCAAGGCGGCAATATCGAGCTGCCAAGGCTCATTTGGGGTTGAAGGCGCTGCCAGCATCGCCTGCTGGGGCAATCGGCCTGTGCGCTTCGCAACCTCTAAAAATGGTGGGTAGATCGGCGCCACCGTAAAGACACCGTCGCTTGGCTCGGTCAGCGCTAACGCGGCCAGGTGCAAAGCTGGCACTACGCCCGGCAGCCACTGCTGCCACTCCGGCTGAATGGGCCAGTCATAGTGGTGGGCGCTCCACTGGCACAGGGTTTCTGTTAACGTAGCGGGCACTTCGCCATAGCCATATACACCGTGGGCCACGCGCGCCTGCAGTGCATCAATCACCGCAGGTGGGGAGCGAAAATCCATATCGGCGACCCAAAGAGGTAATACGTCGTCGCCGTAGCGGTGCCATTTTTGCGAAGCCCAGCCACCTTCTGGGTGGCGTCGCTCCACAGGCGTGGCAAAATCGTAGGCCATGAAAAATCTCACTCATTCAATAGGGGTTATGCCAAGCATGCCGCAAGATGACTTTTATACCAAGATGCGGGCGGGGCTATCGGCGCTGTTGCGGCAATGGCGCTCGCTTGGGCAAGCGAATACGGATCAGCTAGCGCTCATTTTGGCCGAAACAGCACGGGTAGCTAAATTAGGCACACCCGACGCTACGCCCAGCGGCGCTACCCTGGAGCAGTGGAGCCAAGATGAGCTCGGTGAAATGCCGCTATGGGCGCCGCGCACTGCGGTCTTTCTGCTCAATCAAATGCCCGCTCGCCCGACCCCCGATAGCGACGCCGAAGCCTGCGCCTGGGCGTACTGCTGGCTACGCAACCGCTCGTTTGATTCACTGCAAGCGGCGCATGAGGCGCTTCCCGCGCACTTGAAAGCGCCCCTGCAAGATGCCCTTGAAGCCGCCTGGCGTGACCAACAAGGCCTGCGTTTAGTGTAACAGGCGCTTGACCAAGCGCTTGCTTGGGTTAATCCTGAACGTTGCCGTTGCTACTTCCCGTTTCTAACATGCATCTCTAATAACATTTCCAAAAAAGGACAAGCCATGTTTACCCGTACCATTGAGCCCGCCTTTTACGATACCGACGCCTTAGGGCACATTAACAACACTCGTCTGCCGGCGTGGTTTGAGCTTGCCCGTAATGACTTGTTCAAACTCTTTACCCCTGATTTAAACCCCAAGCAGTGGCGCTTGATTATGGCGCGCATGGAAGTCGACTACCGGGCTGAACTGTTTTACGGTCACGATATCGAAATACGTACTTACTTAACGCGGTTAGGCAATAGCTCGTTTACAGTGACCCAAGAGGCGCGGCAGCACGGCAAGCTCACTAACCTGGGGCATACCGTCATGGTGCAGTATGACCACCAGGCCAAGTGCGCCATGCCCATTGAAGGTGACCTGCGCGAGGCACTAACGTCACACCTTCAAGACGCGCCTGAGCCCGTCTGATAGACGCTGCCCCGCGCTGCCGGGGCAACAGGAGCCTTATAATGGCAATCCGCTACAACCTCTGGATAGACCCTGACAACGTCGCCCAGCATCGCGCCGTGGAGGCTGACCTTGAGCGCTATTTCATTGAGCGCTTTGCAGACTATCCGCATATCCGCTTGTTTGGTGCCGACCCCTACGATTATGATGCCCCCTTCAATCGCCTTTACGACGTTCTAATGGCACGCGCCGCTGAATACTGTGAGCGGACGTGGTGCTATGTTGCGTCGCCTGAACAGCTCAATCGCTGCTTTTTCCGTGCCGTTGGCCGCTCGACTAAATTTGTTCAAGACGACCGTTCGTGAGAGACCAACCCAATGGTGATACGCACCAACCAAGCGCCTGACGAACGTCAGCTCGCCATTATTGCCCAGCAGCTTGGCCGCGCACCGCGTGGTATCGAAGCGGTAGCCGCCACCGACGGTGAAGGCACACCGCTAGTACTGCGTATGGCGCCGATTGTCGATGGTAAACCCTTCCCCACCCTGTATTGGCTCTGTTCCGATGTGCTGAAAGTTGAGATTTCCCGCATCGAAGCCGTTGGGGTTATCAAAGCACTCGAACAACGCCTACAGGAAGAGCCAGAATTTCTTGAGGCTTACCAACAGAGCCATCGCGACTATGTGACAGCCCGCTGGCACTACATGAGCGATACTCAGCGTGAAGAAGTCGCTAAATTGGGTTATACCGACGTGATGACCAAACGCGGGATTGGCGGCATTAGCAACTGGCACCAGATACGCTGCCTGCATACCCAGTACGCCCACCACCTTTGCGGTGACAATGTGATTGGGCAGTGGATGGATGAGCACTATCAGGTAGACCGCTGTTTACCCTAAGCCCCTGGGTAATCTCGTGTTCTTTTTAGCTACGTTCATTTTTTAACGACAGGAAATAAACGAATGGCTCGAATTTGCGTTTATCTTGGCTCCCGTGAAGGTAACAGTCCTGCCTTCCGCCAGGCGACCAATCAACTGGGGCGCACGCTCGCTGAACGCGGCCACACGCTGGTGTATGGCGGGGCACGCGTTGGCCTGATGGGCGAGCTGGCTAACGCAGCACTTGAGGCCGGTGGTGAAGTCATTGGTGTCATGCCCGACCACTTGGTGGAGCGCGAACAGGCCCACTTTGGCTTAAGTGAGCTGATTCGGGTGCGTAATATGCACGAACGCAAAGCCACTATGGCGGCCAACGCCGACGCTTTTATTGCCTTACCCGGCGGGATTGGCACCTTGGAAGAGCTGTTTGAAATATGGACGTGGGGCTATCTAGGCCTGCATGAAAAACCGATGGGGTTGCTGAACATCGACGAGTTCTATTCGCCGCTGCTGACCTTTTTAGACAGCACGGTTAGTCATGGCTTTTTGGCGTCTCCCACCCGCGAAATGCTGCTCGATGCACCGTCCCCCAATGAGTTGCTCGAGGCGCTGGAAGCCCAGCTATAAAACTGGAGAGGGGGGAAGAGTTACTAACGTCCCGGGTGCTCGGTGAGCTTGCGGGTATGCTGATAGGTAAGCTGCAGTAAACGGGCATCTTCACCTGCCCGGTGGCGGTGAATACCCTGTTCGGCGATCAGCGCTTCTTTGGTGTCGCTCCACACTGCCTGCTGCTCTTCGCTAAGCAGAATTCTTAGCGCCTCAAGGCGAAAACGCGGCAGCATACCCGCATGATGGAAGAGCAGCGACAGCCAAGTATTGTCGTACCCCCAGCTGTCACTGTACGCCTTACCCAGCTCGCGCAGTTCATCATTCAGCCAGTGGGCGACCTGGCGTACCGGGTAGCCCTCCTGAATGAGCCGGTCACGGGAGATACCATGCAGCAGTTCGGCCTTGGGATCCCAGTGCGTCCACTCTTCCAGCGGTTGAATGAGAAAAGCACAGCAGCTTCCATCAGCACGGGCGATGCCTACTTCAATAGGGTAGCTGCCACGCCCAAATCCGGACGCTTCAATATCTAGCACTGTGGGTAGCGTCTCGGACACAACCTTCCTCACTCAATCAAAACGCGGTAACGCTTCATGCGGCGGCCACGCTATTCAGTGTCGGCTGATCCGCCTGTCGCTGCCAGTAAGCCGCACGCTCGCCATCTACCGCCAAGCCTAATTCACCCAGGCGATAAGCGCGAGCAAGCCGCTCCGCAGCTAGATAGTGCCCAGACTGGGCGGCGCGTGCGTACCAAGTCACCGCGTAATCTTCACGGCGCGGGTACTGGGCACAGCCATGTTCGTGGATTTGTGCCACCTGGTACTGTGACTTTACATCCCCGGCATGGGCAGCTTCCAGAACGTACCGCGCTCCGCGCGCTTTGTCCTGGGGCGTCTGACTGCGATGAAACAGCATGTGGCCGTAAACGGAGAGCGCGTCTGGGTGACCCGCTTCCGCACAGCGCTTAAACAAGCGCATCGTTAAACGCTGGGTGCGCGGTGAACGCGGCAACAGCCAGTGATTATGAAACAGCCGTTCAGCTAGGCGAAATTCTAGCCGAGTAAACAACGTTGATGCCTGCAGCATGGCAAACCACCCTGCCTGTCTGTTAGAACCTTGGGCTAGCAGTCACAAAAATAGCTGCCAACCACACGAGAAACCGGCCTTTAGCCGGNNGCCGGTCGATGGGCTGGCAAGCATACGCCTGCCTTTGCGACGACTCAACCCCATTAATTTGCTGCTTGCAATGAGCCTCGCTAACATGCCACTCATACGCCATTTACCAGCCTGGTAATGGTGGCTTATCTTGTGGCAATTCCGCCTTAGTAAGGAGATAAAAATGCAAACGCGCCCACTTGGCAGAACCGGCATGGAGGTAAGTCGACTCTGTTTAGGCACGATGA
>LGOV01006643.1_pt1 | contig 23258 bp, 39 predicted proteins | sample 469881 | NCBI WGS metagenome assembly LGOV01 (sample SAMN03857199, study PRJNA290197) | marine sediment metagenome | biome: marine cold seep biome; feature: cold seep; material: marine sediment; isolation source: sample #5579, elevator 3A push core 41 containing 12 cm of sediment... ...
ACGGATAACATTATCAATCTGAATTAACTGGTAAGAAACAGTCGGATCAATAATAGCTACACGACCCTGCTTAGAGACATTGGCTTTATCCAAAGACAGCTTAGCTTGAGCAACATCTTTCAGAGCAATCTTATTAGAACCACCAGTACCAACATAACGGTGAGCCTGACCATTAATGGTATTAGCATCATTGGTAGTTTGCTCTTTATGCAGTAAGAAGATATCATTCTCCAGACGTTCCATCAAACCACGAACAACAGCAGCAGGAAATTTACTCTGCAATTCTGCAACATAGAAACTATCCTGCTTCAACTTATCAGTGATGGCTACACCAAGCTGGTAATACTTATCAATAGTAAGAGTAAACTCACCAGTGGATATATCATCAAAGATAATATCAGCATTCTGGGTGTAGTTACGGGCAGCCAGAGAGCTAAAGGTTGGGAGATGAATCTCATTACCATCAGGGAAATCAGAAATCATATCAATAATCATAGTACCAAAGAGTTCTTCTTGCAATTCTTCCTGGACTTCTTTGGACCAGACATCAGTACGAATTAGATTACTCTGCGAAGTAGTAGTCGAAATAGACATTATTTATTCCTTTATTCGTTAAAGAAGTTATTATTTGTGGCTGCTGCCGAATGCAACAACTGTTGAAACTTATGACTCTTGTACAGTTTAGGATTTTCTTTCTTTACAGTCTTTGCTTTACTCCAAGTAAGTTCATTACCAGATACTTCAAATTCAGACACAGTTCGTTGTGTAGTAGTAGACGTATTGGGAGTGGTCGTAGATTTCTGGGCTTTAATAAACTTTACAAGCTCTTCAGGTTTATGAGAACCAAGCTGATTAATAATCTCTGCCCTTATTGTATCTTCTCCGATATAATCTTTAATAGCAAGTTTAGCAGAGTCTAGATCACCACCCATACTCTCAGCCAAAAGATCCCAAGACTTCTCTTGATTTTCTTTGATGACTTTAAGTTTATCAGCAGTGGCAGCTTCTTCCTCCTTCTCCTTTAAAATCCTAGCAACTGTGGCTTTTACATCTTCATCCCCATTCTCTTGTGTATTCGGTTTGATATCCTCTAATACGGTAGAGATAGTAGAGATGCCATCAGCTTCTTTATTAAGAAGTTCTAGAATATCTTCTACCTTCTTGGCAGAACTAATCTGTCCTTCCAAAGCATGCTTCTCAGTTTTCAAAGTATGTTTCTCAGTTTTCAAAGTCTCAATAAACTGATCTGCATGTACTGCCTTCTTTGCAAGAGCAATTGCTGCTTCTTCGGTAGTAGAATACTTCTTGCCTTCCCCAACAAGAGCCGAAAGATAATCTGTATTACTAGTCTGATTTGACTCCGATGCAGTATTATCTGTAGTTTGAGTGGCGGTCTGCTCACTCTCTCTAGTTTCCAGATTCTCCCCCAGAACGGTCGTTCCGGTATTCCCCTCACTACTCATATCTATTTATCCTCTTCTTGTAAGAATTTTATCCACCAAGTTATTTCATTGCTTTTCCCATCAAGAAAAGCTCTACGAAACTCATAGTTATTTTTATCGAAATCTTTTTCCCTAGGGATAGTATCAATCCAACGACTTTCTAAAATCCTTACTATGTATTTAATAAGGTTAGATCCATTCTCCACCTCTTTCTGGAGGTGTACTATCTCACTTTTAGAAAATAGTCTCGTGATAATATTAGTCTTAAAGTTCACTAGGAGTTCCTTCCTCTTCTCTACTTTCTCCTTCCCTCATTATACCAGGAGGTAATTCTTCTAGTTCTTCCTCCGCTCCTTCTACTCCTCCCATCGTCTGTTGCAATTGCTGCTGCATTTGTTGAGTTTCCATTTGAGTCATCATCTGCTCTCGTACAGCAATATTCTCTTCTACAAGACCATACTTCTCAAATCCAAGTTCTTCTTCAAATGCTTTAGCTGCTCTCATGCCAGAGAAATGGGGAGCCATAGTGGGATTTTGCATAATCATTTGGAAGTTCTGCATCTCTTGAACTCGTTTATTCCTTGCGGCAAAATGTTTAGCGCCTACCGCTCGAAAAACTCCATCAGCTACTACATCTTCTTTAGTTAACTTTGTAAGTTCAAGAGACTTAGTATCATCATTAAATACTCTTGCAATATCTGCTACATCAAGATTACGGATAGTCATCTCGAACATCATCTCTAAAGCTGGTTCGATTGCATGAGTTTCAAATCGGTTCAGTTTATCTTGAAACATCCTATCCGCACCCTGTTGTAATGCAGATACTTCAAAGGCTGTCTTCTCTCCAGGAGTACGAAATCCCATACTTTCTTTGGGACTGCCTGCCATTTGTTCCATATAATTGTGATAGATTGCGATCTGATTGTCTGCTTGAAGGACAGTAGCATCTGGCCGAAGAACCTCCACATCACCGTCAGGGGGAATAAAGTGTTGTACCCCCGGTCCCCACTGGAATCCTTCGGTCTGATCTCCTTTGATAATAACTACTGGATGAACAATCTGATCGAAAGTATCTGCCTTAAGATTCTCAAGGTGATCACATCGATATTGCATACCAACCAAGTTATCTAGAGGGCTTTGTCCGTAAAGATTATCTGGAAGGATACGCCAACCAGTATGAACAAAAGGTTTACGTCCATTCCAGGTAGGGTTATCTGTCATAGCAAGAGTAAAACTTCTATCTGCAATAATGACAACCTGATTCTTCTTTACTTCCCCAGTTTCTCTTATAAGGATATCTCCCCAATACTCCAGAATCTCTATATACTGAGAAGATAGATAATCTTCAAAAGACTGAAACCCATCAATCTGATATCCTTCCGACTTATAAAAGTCTAAGATATCATCAGAAGGACCAGACCTGAGTATCTTAACTTGATCAACTACAGATTCATTATATTGAATCTCAGGATTCTTCTCATTATGCTCAATGATATCTGCAATAGAGACAAATGATCTTTTAATAAAGATTGAGTCCTCAAAACTAGGTGCTCGTTTATCAATTACACAGTCTAACGGGCTAATACGAAATAACTTAGGACCAACAAAATTAACAATATCCTCTCCTGTACGAAGAGACTTTGTAGTACTTCGTTCCCAAGTAATACCACCAAAGCAGTTCCCATAAAGAATCCAATCATTCACCATCTGCTCAAGAGCTTTCCTAAATCCACCCATGCGGAGTTTAGTAGCCATGTATTGCTCAATAATATTTGCCTTTTGATGACTCTCTATATCCATACCTTCAAAACGAAACCAATCATCTGAGGGCATCAATGCTGCCATATAGAAGGAAGCAAGATTATCTCTAATCTGAGTTAATTTAGGAATGGTAGTCTTATTAGCCCAAGGACGACTTCCTACCTCAGTATCATTAGTGCTGGAAGCTGTAACATATCTACGAGCTTCCATCCCTTTTTGTAACCACTGAGTACGTTCAAAGTTTAATCTATCCCATGCCTCTATAACAACTTTAGCTGTATCATCACGAAGATCAGTTATTTCTATTGTAGACATATTTTAAGCTACCCCGCCATATAAAGGATGGTATTTAAGGTTAACAACTTTATTTCCAGCATTCCTATTCTTGCTGGGAGCTTTAGCAATTTCTACTACAGAGGCTAAAGCATCAGACACGTCATCATGAGGGGGCTTAGTAGATATAAGTTCATCTTCTAAAACCTGGCAGTTACCACCTCTATAATGAAGGATAGCTCCTGCTGCATAACGTGGCTCTAGGTTAGTCATAATACGAATCTCTTTATTTATAACCTGAGAGACTTTATCAATCGAGTAGTATACCCCCCTCGATCTATTGAACTCTTTAATCTGCTCTACTACAAGATTCTGTTGAGCATTACACTCAGCCCGAAGCCTAATCCACTTCCACTTATCATACAGACGTTCAAGCTCTTCCGCCATCATAGAGATCTTATCAGTCTTAAATCTAGCAATATCTAATACGTAGTAAGTATGATCTTCATCTATACCAATTACAGCAATAGCAGTATAGTCAGCCCTCTTTGTTATAGTAGCAGCAAAGTCAATAGCTGCATAGACAGAGAGTTGTTTATTATTGATTACCCAAGTATTGCTTCTTCGTGCAAGATGGGATCTATCATAATAATTAAACTCCGCAATACGTTTATTATGCGGATCAGAAGGGTCATTATAATACTGTGCAAAGAATTTAGCTTTGTCAAGGTAATCAGCCTTCTTCTTACTTAGCTCCGTCTTGTTAAACCCAAACCACTTACCGTCTTTACGTCTTGATCTCGGCCAGAGAAACTCCCCATCAACTTCTACTACTTCCTGGATAACCGTATATGCAGCGATTCTCTCTATTACGTCTCCAGTCTTATCATCATAAATATCTACCTCAGTATTTACAAGACTATCATATAAATCACTTGGGTGATATCGAGTACCTACTGCTTGGATAGTCCCTCCGGTATTCAAGATAGAAGAAAGATAGGAATACTTCCCCTTAATTTCTTCCCGTGAGGTCTTAGTTTCACTATTATCCCCAGTAACAAGATCGTCTAATTTAATATGATTAGCATGGAAACCAGTTATATTTCCTGTAATGCCTGCTGCCTTCAGGGTAGGATCTCGAATAACCTCTTCTTTCCTCTTCCAATGCCCTATATTAAACTCACTTGTTCTCCACAGTTCCCTCTTACCTGCCTCTTGTGGCAATAGTTCGGGCCAATACTTATGCACTATAGTTGAATCAAGAATAGTCTTAATAAGGCCAGTTTGTTTCTCTGCAAGATCTGCCGTAGCCGAAAGATAAACGATTGTAGTATCTGGTTCTCTCACTATCGTCCATGCAGTTTGGTATGCAAGGAGGGTTGACTTCAAATGCCCACGTGGAAAGATTACCAATTGCCTCTCCTCTCCCTCTTGCTGAAGGAAGTCAAGAAGATCATGATGGCAATGCCCAAGATGCAAATGAGGTGCAGTAAGGCCAACAAAAGCCTTAAGACTTGACATAGCCAAGTCCCTCAACTCAAGTTGCTTTGTAGTTAATCCTTTTGTGGAATAGAGAAGTCTTTTCCTACCCATCCTTTTCTTTCATTAATACTAGCAGGAGACCAGCTGCTGCTGATACTACCGCAATAATATTCGTACTTAGCTCAGGGGCAAGTTGCAAACCAGCAGCAGATGCTACTGCAAGAATGCCTGCATAAGTACTCTTCTCTTTCAGTCGTTTTAATATATACTTTAACATAATCATTTTCCTCCATTAATTACAGAGAGCATCCGCTTTTCTTCTTCTTTTGTTTCACTAACAGCTTGAGCTAATTCCTTCGCTGCTCTAGTTTTCTCTGCATTCGATGGGCGACCAGCAGTACCTACTCGCTTATCCCAACCACCTTCCGAAATAAACTTTGCAGCTTGGAGTGCCTTTGGGTCATCTCCTTTGGCAAGTTTAATAATCTTCTCTACTGATTCGCTACGAAGTTTAACTTCCAGTTCTTCTTTCCACTCGGCAATATAATTATTAAAAATCTTCCAATCATTTTTGAGTCGTTGCCACTCTCGCCATGAACCGCAAAGTTGGAGAGCAGGTTTATATTCAGTCATATCCTCAAGTTCAATAAAGACATCATGAAATTCTTCAATTTTATAAGTGCCATTCTCAAATAAAGCTCTGCTTGGAATACGACCCCTTCCTAGTTTTACTGGACCTTTAATCTTTCCCTGTGCCATATTTTTATATATCCTTATTAAGCAATCTTACCAATAAACTGTTGATGAGTTCCGTTAATATTATCTTCCTCATCGTAAGTATCAACTGTCACAGTAATCTCAGGCCAACTACCATCTAGCTCTCCTTCTGTATTAATTCCAAACCCTAACCCTGACCATTCTATACGGATTAATTCGGCATATTTATTCCCACCTTGTGTCTCAATATACTCCAATGCTTGTCCATAAGCAAGGCCAATGCGTGTACGGACATATCCTTGCAGAGGAGGCGTATTGACATAGCCGAGAAAGTCTTCCACTTGTTTAGCATCTGGTTTCCCTCCTTCACCAAACGTATCCAGTGCGTCTTGGGACAGCAGCGCCAAGGCCTGTTCGGGGTCTGCATCATAGGGCGCTTTGAGTTTCAAAACGGCGATTACATAGTCGCTCATAACGCCTCCATATAGACCCTGGGGTCGCTGTGCCAGAAGGTGCGGAGCATCTGGAAGTTCCCGGCGAAGTGACTACCTCCGTCCTTGCTGCCGATTTCATAGGTGGAGGCTATCGGCGCATCAGCCGTGTTGGCATTAGTCGCCCAACTAGACCATGCCCCCCATTCCAACCCTAGCCATACGCGAAGACGAAGTCCCATACCGTAGCTGCTAGACAAGTAGGCTTGGTATTGGAACGGCGTGTTGGAATGCGTGAGTTCAAGATTGTTAGCTGTATACAGCGTCCCACTGACACGCTTGCCAAGAGTAAAGCGGTTGTCAACGCCAGCCTCCTTACGCAAAAACAGCTCATTGGAGGCATCAGAACGCAGTCCAAACGGGTAACCGGAATCCTGAAACGCACTCGGTATCACCTGCCCCCAGATGCCGATATTATTCCCTCGCAGTACTCCGGCAGAGTTGCCAGAGAGAAGGGTGGCGGTTCGGGTTTGGGAAGTGGCAGAGTCATCCCCGATGATAATACTGGTGGCGAATGTGCCCTCTTCCAGTTGAGGGAGAATAAAATAGCAAACAGCTCCCGGCACAGAATAGTCAATAAGGCTAAGGCCATTTAATGTACTGATAGGAGTATATGTAGCTATAATTTCTTGGTATGAGGAAGTTAAAACTATAGCCTGTCGTTCTACTTCACCATTTCCACCACCTATATTTATTGTCCCTGTTCCTCTGACATATACTCTGTAACTGTGTTCATTGGTACTATTAGGGAGACCATCTATTAGCACTTTGGCCCACGTTTCGTTGCCACTATTATCCAGTTTATATACATTGCCATCACACAGATCGCCTAGCCCAGCAACGGCCAACTCCGTTACATCATCCACCACGGTTAGGGTCGCTGCTGCATCTCCGCTCTTGGCGATGTTCGTTATATCAGTAGGATTGGCCTTGACGCAGGTGACTTTATTCGTCCGTGCCGGTTCACTCAGGAATCTTTTGAACTCTTCTGGGTCGGCATCGGTGTAGAGTTTGGTGCCTCGTACCGGAGTGGAGGCATAGAGGTCGTTGCCTTGGATGTCAGTATCGAGCCATTGGGGGATTACTTCTTTAACGGATACGTTATCAATGGAGCCGGTAAATCCTACACTCAGGAGAGACAGCTTGGAACTTAGAGGAGTGAATAAAATAACCTGTGTTCCTATACCAGTACCAAACTGCGGTTGCTGGGAAGCTTCCCATAATCTAACTGCTCCTGCCGACCAGGATATCATTTCGATAGTTACTTGGTAGGTCTTCCCCACCGTGAAGATATTTTCCTGATAGAGACTATAACCCGTTTCGCCACTGCCAGAAGCAACGCCTGAACCAATTGTCCAGCCTATTCCCTTAGTCCAATCACTATCAGTATCAAACTCGCCATTAGTGACTAGCTCATTCCCGAGTATTGCTCCTTCAGCTACAATAGGAGCCCACCTTCCCCCAGTAATTGAAGATAAGTTAAGATAGCCCGGTTGTAATATACTATTATTATCAGCGGTGACATTAGGACCACCGGTAAAGGTAAAGTCGGAAATATCTATTCCATTAAAAAAGTCTCTGGCTATACCTAAAAATGCCTCTTCAGCGAGAGCTTCACCTAAAGAAGAATACCCTGCATCAATATACTTCTTCCGAAGAAGATCAGGGAGACTGCCAGTAGAAGAAGTTTCAACTTCTAGCCAAAGTTTAAACCTATCCTCTAAAGAACCAGCAGTATATCCTTGGTCAATAAGATAAAGAAGAAGACGATCTTCTAAGGCACCGATAGAAAATCCATCTGTCCCTAGACTATTAAAGAGTGCTTCTCTGTCTTCATATATAGGCATATACTTATTTCATTCCCATAGCTTTCATTTGTTTGGCTAGTTTCTTCTTACGCTTTTCAATAGCCTTTACAGCCTTACCTGAGTAACCACCAAAGATACTAGCAATTTTCTCAGCGGTAACTTTAGTCTTCTTCTTTGCCATAATATAAACTCTCCTCACATCTCAATTATAAGTCTCTTCGCAACATTCAAGTAATTCTGCTAATCGGCTATCATCAATAAGCCAGGTATGGCCTATATCACTCGGTGATAGGCGAGTAGATTCATCAACCTTCTCCAGTTTACTTCCTTCTAGAAGAACGATACTTCTGGAGCAACCGTTCAAGTTTACGATTAAGAAGGAAAGTATTGCCATTAGCAACAGCAGACCTAATCTTTTGTTTACATCGAAATTCATTAGGATATTTCTCCAACCACTTCAAGAAGAAAGTAATTATGTAAAGAATTTTATTAATCATTACCATTCCAGTATAGTTTCACCATATCTGTCTTTAAAGGATTACCGAAAGAAATACCTTCGTGCCGAAAGAAAAGATTCCGAAGGAAAAGCTAATCCTGCTAAGGATATACTTGTGGCGTTTTGTGTCCTTCCCTTTAAAACTCTGTAGGAGGAAGGTTTAAAGAAGTTTAAAGTTTCTTGAAAGTTTCCTACGTCAACTTCTTATAGTACTATTATAGCACGTTTCGAAGAAAATTGCAATAAGAAAATACACTATTCTTAAAAATAATTTTATTAGGGATAATTTATAAACTACGGGCGAGAGATTAAACTTCTACGGGCGAGCGAAGCGAGCCCTTTCTTTAAATGTCAAGGGAATTCCTTGGGAAAATAGAGATTAATTTACTCTCTTTGGGAGATGAGAATTTCTGTGAGATATTTTTGAGGAGCTACCATATATATATGCCTATAACCCCCACCCCCCTTGCGGCCCCCAAGAATATTTTATTTCTACGCACTGGGTAAATAATAATATTTTATTATTCCTCGGCTCATGAGAAATTCTACCACTATATCTTGTGGTATCCTATGGGATATACTACTATATCTTGTGGTATTAGGGGCGGAGCAATACCCCCAACAAATCCTTACTGTGTAACAAAGTAACACAATGTGTGTTATTATGTAATACTCTTAATAACTTGTATCATATTGACACACTGTATCATTTTGACACACTCTCTTCTTTCCTGCCCTCCTATATATAAAGATAAAAAGAATCCGAAATAATTTAAGATATCGGTTATTTAAAAAATAAAGCTTGACAACCTTTCTAGGTCTTGATATCGTTATAACCAAGAAAGCAGCACAACAAAGATGGAGAAGAAGGAGGACACACTTTGGAAATGCTAATCTTAGTTTGTATCATCTACTGGATACTCCTCAACACTGACGGTCTTTAAACACACAATGAAAGGAAACTTTATCATCATGTCACTTTTCTTCTGTATCATTGGCATTTACATGGGCATATTCGCTGGGGCAATGTGGTATTTACTTCCGGTCTTGAATTTTTAATTCCCTTAATTTTTAAAATATCCCGGTGCGGAATGTAACCCTTGACAATCTTAGGATGGCTTGGTAATATCTTTACACAACACAAACAAAAGGAGATACAACATGTATTTAGATAAAAGAGCTTGGTTTAAACCGGAGACTTTAAGCGTTTTCTACCATAAAGCCGAAGGGCGATATTATGTGACAGCGAGGAACCAAAATGACGGGTTTATCTATTCAAAAAGCTACCGGACCAAAACAGGGGCAACGAGGCTTTATAACAAGCTGAGAAACTAGACCTTGACTTTTCAAAAGTATGTTTCTTTGTCCTTGGTTCTAATTTCCTTTTAGACGGTGAATTCAGGAACATAACAAAAGGAGCATAGCGATGTTTGATGTATTCATCTCAAATGGATTTGAGATATCAATGTTAGTCGGGTTCGTATATTGTATTTTTTGTTCTCTCGGTATTGACAGGTAAAAATACTTTTGATAAAGTAAAGACAACTTAACAACAAAAGGTTCTAACGGTGAAAGGAGAGATCATGGAAACGGAATTTTTGAAAACTGTGCAGGTAAACGATGGGTATTCTGGAGATACAAAAACTATATATCTCTGTCTTGACTTGAGATCCGGTGTCACATTGGCAGTTCATCAATCTGGATGGTATAGGTTTAATTCACTCACCAGCTCAGTTCCTAAAAATTAATTTTTAAAAGACATACCATCCTATAGGGAAGAGATTTTCTTTCAAAACAGTACACTATTTATAAGGGCAAACCTTCAAATTTAACGATTCTCAACACAAGGAGATAGGAAATGTATCAAATATCCGAAGAGAGCAAATGCGGAAGCAAGTTGGAAGTGTGGGAAAATGGAGTTAGTGTTGCCAAGTTCTCCACCTACAAGGCGGCAAGGGATTTTGTGCAGGACATGATGACACTGGATGAAGACGATTGGTTTGGGGAGGAATAAATATGAACGCCTTTAAGCAATTTAAAACCGCTTGTTCTAAATTTAACATATTGGGTAAAATCGTTTTTTTCATTCCCTTGTGCTTCTTTTACGGCCTCGAAGCACTACTTGATTTAATCTTTGTGAAAAAGGAACACCGATAAAAATAATTCTTGACAAGATAAAGGAGGTCTGATAGGGTATAGACAACTCCAACACAGAAAGGAAAATTAAAATGAAAAACGTAAACCTTGTGAATCTTCGCAGTTTGCTCATGGCATCTGGTGGTACTTTCATCGGGATCACTTTCACCAAGAAAGATGGTAGTGTCCAAGGGAGTAAAAGGGACGGGGCATAAGATTTCTCTTGACAAACCATTTACTCGGATCTATGATGTAAAAGCTGATGGATTCAGGACCGTGAACCTGTCCACTACCAAAAGCTTGAGGGTGTTTGGTGTTGAGTATCTCGTAACATCAGCTTGATTATCTGCTAGGGTGTCTGACTGAGAATCAGGCATCTTATGGAGCGAATCAACGCTCTTCTAATAAAGGAGATTTAAGATGGAAACAATCAAAGAAGCTATCATGCGGGAAGAAGGCATCACAGCACAACAAGCTAATCGCATCATAGCAGAGGCAAAGCGGGAAGTATACTTGCTCCAATTGGAGGGCTGTTTTATCGAAGAAGATTTTATGAAAGAGTGGTTTTCTTATTTGCACGTTGATTATATCACTCAATTAATTTAAGGGGGCGGAGGTGAAAAAACCAAGATTGTTTTATTACGACGAGGGATATGGCGCATGGGTCCCTGCACCTGAAAAGGTGGAGAACCTCATTATCGCTGACCAAGACTTTGGAGAAGACGGGGAAGAGGTTAAAATCACATTTAGGCGCATTGACATGACCGACGGTGAAATGGCAATACTGCCCGAAGCCTGATAGGAGGAAAGAATGAAGACAGATAAGGTCATCAAGTGCGCTCTAGAGGCAGGAATCGCCATTTCTACAGGGCATTGGCAGCAAACCAATAAACTTTGCCCAATAGCTGACACTGCAACATTACAGACTTTTGCTGACAACATCCTAAAGGAGAGCAACCATGAACAAGCACACACCGGGACCATGGGAATTTGATAAGACTAGTGATAATTGGCCTGGAGATACTGGAAACGAAGACATTCTCGGATCAATTATAGATAGAGATGGGGGGTGGCATATTTGTCGAATTTGGGAAGATGTTAGTGAGAATATTGAAGAGTCGAAAGCCAATGCCCAACTCATAGCCGCCGCTCCTGACATGCTTGCCATGCTGGAAGGTTTGGAGTGGAACGAATATCACATCGGTTGGAAGTGTCATTGTTGCCCTGTTTGCATGAGCACCAAAGACGAAGAACAGCACACTGACGGTTGCAAACTCGGCAACCTACTGAAACGAATCAAAGGAGATTAATTATGTTAGGGTGGTATTTTGCAAGAGGAGATGAAAAACTTGGGTATGGAGATGGTAGGAAAGTTGCTATTGGTGTAACACATACCGTAGAGGGACCAGTTGAACTGTGTTCTAATGGACTACATGCATCAGAAAAAATTATAGATGCCCTGCAGTATGCTAGTAGTAACATCCTTTATCGTGTAGAGTTGTCCGGGGTCATAGAGCATGGGGCTGATAAATCTTGTGCTACTAAAAGAGAATACTTATATCGAATTGACATCGGAGAAATATTAAGAAAGTTTGCTTATGAACGTGCCTTGAACGTGGCACACCTGTGGGATGCCCCTCAGATTGTTTTGGATTATCTCGGATCAGGAAACGAGGGGTTAAGGGCCGCTGCTAATGACGCTGCTAATGACGCTGCCTGGGACGCTGCCTGGACCGCTGCCTGGGCCGCTGCCTGGGCCGCTGCTGATGACGCTGCTAATGACGCTGCCTGGGACGCTGCCTGGGCCGCTGCTAATGACGCTGCTAATGACGCTGCCTGGGACGCTGCCTGGGACACTGCTAGTGACAAATTAACTGAATTGGTCCTAACTAAGATTGCGGGGGGTAAATAAAATGCCAAAGTGCAGAGCATGTGATGCAGAATGCAGGGATGAATTTTGTGAACGGTGCAGCCACAGCATCAGAATTTATAACAGTGACTTCACAGGGGAAAGTGAAAGCAGTGACAATGTACTCGACCAGGAATTGATCGAGGAGTTCCTAAAGGGTGATCGGGATTATCAAGATTAACATGGTCCGATACCCGATGCCTAACTAAGAAAATGTAAGTAATATTGGGTAGTTACACAATGATAAGAAAGTAGAATTTACCGAAGATAAATAAAGGAGGAGATCATGAGAGTGAGTACAAAAGTCAGAGTATATGGGCCGAGAGGAACCGATCTTGAAAAAGAGAACCAAGAGTTGATGAAGGAAAATCACATCTTAAGGTCGCAACTTGCCAGAATCCAATCCTGTGCCGATAGAATGACAGAGGATATCCAATCAATCCGAAGAGGATATTAAAAAAGATATTGATTTTTCCCTCAAAACGTGATACAATATTCTTGTATTAAGGAGGAGAGGAAATACCAAGAAACTTTTTTCTTCTCCTTCTTTCTTCTAAACTTTAACAGATACAAAGGAGGAAATATTTATGTTGAAATCTGAGGTCAAAGAAAAGAAAACTGCAATTGTTAAAGAATACCCAAGATTGATGATCTCTATCGGATCAGGTTCAGTATATCTGATGACTGATGATCTCTGCGGCACTCGTCTCTCCGTAGGTAAAGAGTCCTATCGTGGAGACAATATTGGACATGCTGTTAAGGATCTTATCTGCAACCTTGAAGACTTTGAAGGTGAGATCATTCTCTCTAATGGCTAACGGAGGATGATATGGCTGGAATTTGTGTAGAGAAAATACCTTGTCCTTCTTGCGGTTCCAGTGATGGGCTACAAGTATTTGAGGAAGAAGGAAAGTTCAATGGTCTTTGTTTTGCCTGTAAAAAATACTACCATAATCCTTATGGCACAGTAGGTCGGGTAAAAGAAATGAAAGAAATGTTAAAAGTGGCGGACCTGTTCCCGAAAGTTAATCCTGAAACATTACCTATAAGGGCTATTTCGGATCGAAGTATCAAGAAGGAAACTTGTGAACTGTTCAACGTAAGAGTTGAAGTATCAGAACAGGATGGCAAGACGATCATCAACTCCTATTATCCCGATACAAAGGATGGAAAGATCACTGGATGGGAACAGAGGAACCATGTAGGTAAAAAGTTCTTCGGTATCGGTGATAGAAAGGGTGCTCTTGAACTTTGGGGTACTAAGTTAGCCAAGAAAAATAATGGAAAAAAGTTATTCATTACTGAAGGTAGGCTGGACACTTTATCTCTCTATCAATGTATAATAGATAACACTCCCGCCAAGTATAAGCAACTCAAACCTTCGGTAGTATCATTGACAAGGGGGGCTGCTGGTGCCTTAAAGGATTTGCTTAACAACAGGGAGTTTGTAGAGTCCTTTGCAGAAACTATCCTCTGCTTTGATAATGATAAGGCAGGGAAGGATGCTCTGCATGATGTACTTAAAACCTTTCCCATGTTTAAGGTAGCAACCTTGCCTCTCAAAGATGCAAACGATATGGTAATGGCAAGGAGGGGGAAGGAACTCTTTGATCGTGTCATGTGGAAAGCTACAGTGCAGAGGCAGGGACAAGTGGTGGACGTAGAGGATTTCCTTGAGGATGCCCTTAAACGTCCCAAGATGGGGATCTCAACACCCTGGCCGACAGTGACTAGGCTCTGCTATGGATTCAGGCCTAACACCATTCATATCATCGGTGCTGCTCCTAAAATTGGGAAGAGCGATCACGAATACCAAGTTCTCCATCATCTTTGCTATAGGGTGAATGAAAAGGTGGGAGTTTTTGACTTAGAAAATCCTCCTGCTAAGACAGCAAAGAAGATTGCAAGTAAGGAAGCAGGGATAGACTTTACTAAGCCTGACTCATCTTATCATGATTCAGATTTGAGGCGACATCTTGAAGAGTTGCAGGGTAAGGTAAGATTCTATGATCGAGGAGCTTCTAGAGATTGGTCAGATATCAGAGTAGCTATTGAGGAAATGCATTTACTAGATGGAATCAATTTCTTTGCACTTGACCCATTAACTGCGCTTGTGTCAAGATACACTTCGTCTGAGGCAAATGATAAATTAAATGAGATTATGACAGACATGGCAGACCTTGTTTATAAACATCCAGTGACAATCCTGTGTTATTCTCATGTCAATCCGAAACAAAAAGGGAGTAAGCCACATGAGGAGGGAGCCAGGGTATTATCCTCAGAATTTACTGGGTCAAGGGCATTAGAAAAATGGGCTCACTACGGGTGGGGCATCCGAAGAAATAGAAGCCCTGACTGCCCACCAGAGGAGCAGAATGTAAGTTACCTTGACCTACTATTCGACAGGGATTTTGGTAACAGTGGAACAGCTACTCTATTCTTCAATAAGAAAGACATGAGTTATCTCGAAAGGGGATATTAGGATGGGTATGTATACAGAATTACATTATAATGCTGAACTTAAGCGAGAAGTTCCACAGCAAATTCTAGATGTGCTTAAGTTTATGCTAGGAGATACAAAAAGAAAAATTTCAGTTCCGGATCATGAACTTTTTGAAGACGGTTCACGGTGGATGTTTATGTTAATTTGTGACAGCTTTTATTTTGATGCTGATACAAATTCAACACTTACATTCAACAAGATATCCGATTCTTATTACCTTTGTATCAGATGTAATTTTAAAAACTCCCATAACGAAATTAAAAACTTTATTGATTGGATAAGCCCTTATATTAATAAAATAGAGGGGGGATTTCTTGGCTTTTTTCGTTATGAAGAAGATGAAACACCAACTTTAATTTATGCTAGTGGGGAATAAAAATAAACATGTTTGATCTTGAAAGGGGATGGGGGGTAATGGTAGTTTATGTAGCACAAGCTCATTATGAATATGAGGGGTTTGATATTCTTGGTATCTTCACTACTGAGGAGGCAGCCTGGAAATGCCTGAAGGATGCAAAGGAGAAAGACAGGTTTGCATTCGATTTTTGTCAGGTTGAAACTTCCGAGGTACAAGGAGAAGTCTAAAATGAAAGCCTTTGTCTTTGATATCGAAACAGATGGATTGAGTCCAACAAAGATCCATGTGTTCTCGGCAACTGCTAATGGTAAAAACATTAAGAGTACCAATGATTATGATACACTTCGTGGTTTTCTCCGGAGAGATCGGATCTTGATAGCTCATAACAGTATCCGGTATGATAAACCTGCACTAGAGAAGATTCTTGGCATAAATATCAAAGGCAAAGTAGTTGACACTCTGGCCCTCTCATGGTATCTTGAACCTAGTAGAAAGAAGCATGGGCTTGCTGACTGGGGAGTAGAGTTTGGTATCCCTAAGCCAGTGATAGAAGATTGGGATAATCTTTCCTACGAAGAGTACAAGCATCGTTGTGAGGAAGATGTTAAGATTAACTTCAAGCTTTGGGAAAGATTGTGGAATAAACTTCTCACTCTCTATGAAGGAGATGAAACAGAAGCATGGAGATTGATTGACTATCTCACTTTTAAAATGGAATGTGCAGCGGAACAGGAAGCCAGCAAGTGGAAACTTGATGTTGAGAAATGTGAGGATGGATTAGAAACTCTCACCAAGGAAAAGGAAGAGAAGATATGCCAACTCGCAGCGATCATGCCGAAGGTTCCAAAGTACCAGGTAAAGAAGAGACCAGCAAAACCATTCAAGAAGAACGGCAGCTTGAGTTCGATTGGGGAGAAATGGTTTACTTTGTTAGAGAGAGAAGGATTGCCCGAAGATTACGAAGAAGAGGTCAAAGTCTTAACTAAGATGGTTGAACCTAATCCTGGCTCAGTGCCACAGATTAAGGATTGGCTTTATTCTCTCGGTTGGAAGCCAGAGACATTTAAGTTTGTAAGAAATAAGGAGACAGGAGATGTCAAGCAAATTCCACAAATTAATCTTGAAAGGGGGGCTGGAATTTGTAAAAGCATAAAGAAACTTTACAAGAAAGAGGCAAACCTTGAGATGCTTGATGGCCTGTCCGTCCTCACCCATAGGATTTCATTGCTCAAGGGATTTATGAAGGCAGTGGATGAAGAGGGATATGTCAAGGCAGAGATTCAGGGATTGACGAACACTTTGAGGTTCAAGCACGCTGTCTGCGTAAATTTACCTGGGATCGACAAGCCTTATGGGGAATTGATCAGGGGATGTCTCATTGCACCGGACGGGTATGAACTGTGTGGTGCTGATATGTCGAGTCTTGAGGACAGAATTAAACAACATCTTATTTGGAAGTTTGATAATACTTATGTCCGAAAGATGATGGCCGAAGATTATGATCCCCACCTTACGTTAGCGGTGTCAGCAGGGGCTTTAACCGAAGACCAAATGGCTGCACACAAGGGTGGAACAGAAAACCACAGTGCCGTTAGGAAAATATACAAAGTTGCCAACTACGCTTGTCAATACTCAGCCGGAGCTGCGACTGTAGCAAGAGCCGCAGGGATATCAAAGAAGGAAGGGACAAAATTAGTAGATGAATATTGGAAATTAAATTGGGCAGTAAGGGCTGTGCCTAAGACGATAAGAACTAAGACGGAGCATGGTAGTGTGTGGTTGTTCAACCCGATCTCTAAACTTTGGTACTCACTTCGGACAGAGAAGGATATTTTTAGCACATTGGTTCAAGGGTCCGGTGTGTGGGCCTTTGATACTTGGGTGAAGCATTTACTAAGTAAAAGAAAGCAGTTAGTTGGGCAATTTCACGATGAATTTATAATCTGTGTGAAGACAGGTTATCGTGATAAGTGTACTGAGTTAATTAGGTGGGCTATGCTGGAGACTAATAAAAAACTTAACCTAAATCGTAAATTAGACTGCGACATACAATATGGTAAAACTTACGCGGAGGTGCATTAGATCTTATGAAAGCTATAGAGATGCAAGGTAGGAGATTTGGTATCTTGACTGTTGTTAATAGGTCAGATAATAGTAAAGGGGGAAAAGCTAGATGGTTGTGTATGTGTGACTGTGGTAACGAGAAAGTTATTTACGGGGGTTCTCTGCGCAGTGGTAAGACTAAATCTTGTGGTTGTATTAGGAAAGAGGTTTCTAAGAAAGCTTGCACAAAGAATAACAATACTAGGAAACAAAAAAGAAAGGTAGACTAGAGACAATGCCCATTTATGAATACCAATGTCAGAAATGTGGAGATCTTTGTTGCTCCATTAAGCCCTACCACATGAGGGACATCGGCCATACCTGTCAAGGTTGTGACAGTGAAGAAGATATGAAGAGGATTGTATCGTTGCCAGGATATCGTAGAGATCACACTGTTGTGGAGGGGGGAAAATAAAATGAGTCGCACTTACCGGGAAGAGTATACTGATGTTAAGAAATCTAACCGGGCTTGCAGGAGTCCTCGCCATGACAGGGATGATCGTCTTTATTCGGACAACAAGTGGAGGGCCGCTGCTGACGAAGCAATCTTAGAATATTATAAAGAAGAAAGTATTGACTCAGAAGAATAGGCGTGATACAATAGTTTATAAAGAGTTGGAACAAACTACACAACAAGGAGAACAAAGACATGGCAGGTGGATTGAAACGGCGAGTGGCTGAGGGTGGTGAGAAGAAAGAGTTTGATGCAATTCCAAACTTGGAAGATGGTCAGGAGTATGAAGGTCGGTTGGTGTATGTAGCAGATCTTGGACTGCATACACGAGAGTTTAAAGGGGAAGTGAAGTCTCCTTGCCAGAAGATTGCCCTTGGTATTGAAATTCTTGGTGAGGAAGTTGAGTTGGAAGATGGAGTTGTCCCTCGTGTACTTTGGACTAAACCATTTAACATCTTCTTTCAGCTTACCGATAAAGGTAAAGAGATTGAGTATTATAAGATCTTTGAATCTGGGGCAGAGGCAGAGGAGGAAGCTGATTGGGATGCACAACTTGGCAAGCCAGTGTCCGTATTGGTTACTCACTTCAAGAAGGATGATAACACTTACGACAATATCAAGAGCCTTGCTCCTATCCCACTTAAATATCAAAAGGATATTGAAGAGGCAAAGATTGAGCCTTGCATCGGTGATGCTGATGATGAGGATAACGCATGTACTAAGGCATTGTATGGATTGTCCAAGTGGATGTTTGAACAGAGGATTGAGGAAGATGGTGAAGTAGTAGAAGATTTTGATGGAGATATTTCTTCCTTCGGCCCTGATGATGAAATTCCATTTTGATAGATAAAGAAATGGGGATGTAGTCCAACTAGGCAGAGACAATGGACTTAAAATCCATCAAGTGTGGGTTCAAATCCCACCATCCCTACCATAAAACTAGCCGCCTAAGCATTTACTGGATGATCTCGGTATCATTACCGAGAGGTGACTCCAAATAATTAAGGAGAAAAATTGTGAAAGCATTTGAAGATAAATCTTACCCGAAATTTGAAGAGGGTATGCAGTTTGTAGTGGTAGGTTACGACGTTTTAGCCGCAGAACTTGGTGGTATTGTGACCTTAGTAGGGCAGGATGACTCCATTTGTCCTCGTTTTGAGGATTCTAAAGGACGTACTCATCACCTTTATTGGGCTGGATTGGCTCCTCTGGAACCACTATCTGACGAGCCACACCCTGAAGTCCCTGAGGGCACTAAGTTCTTGTGTCTTGAGGGATATACAAATTTCTTCCCTGAAGGTGAGATTGTCACTCTACATGACAACGATGGTAGTTGCTGTCCATCATTCATGAAGGAGGATGGTAGTACTAGCTGGTATTCTGAGTGGGCTCGTATGGCTCCTTTAACCCGTCTGACAGAAGTTCCTGAAGAAAAAGTGGAAGTGTCTGAGCTTATTGAAGCAGAAGCTTGGTCCTGTGGAAAGCTTACCTTCGGTGTCCGCCCCAGGTGGCTTCTTGATAAAGAAAGAATGCTGGAACTCCTTGAGGCAATGACTCGGTATGCTGATGCTGGCAAGAGTATTCCTCAGGAGTGGATCGAGGAACTTGAAGAACTTAATGCAAGTCTTTAGAGAGAGGTATAGTATAATGACTGTAGACAGTGTTCTCAAAAAATTCAATAAGATTGTCTCTAAACTGGAAGGACATGCTGAGGAAGAAAAAGCTAAGATTGGGGCGAAGCTACTTAAATGCGACAAGCTTCAAGCACAAGTAGGTGCGCATCAAACTGAGGCGGCCAAGGCTGAAGCTGTTGCGTCCAAGATTAAACAACTGTTGAGCTGAAAAGGAGGAACCCGAAGAATGAAAGTAACACTGCTACACCACAGTCCTCTTGAGGTAATCGTCAAGGCTATCCGTAAGTGCTATGCGTCTGAGGGGAAGAGTGATAGTGGTAATCTGTACTGCGAACTAAACGAGGAGTGGTTCTGGACGCTTGGCCCTAGAGACACAGCCCTCATCAAGCGTATTATCGAATCTGACCACACTTCTACCTTGGAGCATCTGAGTTTCACGTTTGATATTGATGGTTTGTCGAGGGCTGCACTTCAGGAACTCGCTAGGCATCGCCATGCTAGTCTCAGTGTGAAGTCAACGAGGTATACGTTGGGGGAGCTGAAGGAGTTTGAGTGTCTTAGTAATTGTGAGACATGTGATCTACAAAACTATCTAGTGGAAGTCGGGACATTGGTAAAGATTCCCATTGGACTGCGTTCCGTTTGCGATGTTAGAGGCTCATTGCTTCATGGCTGGTCCAATGACCAAGTTAAGTACATGCTTCCCGAAGCCTTCAAGACCTCTCTCATCTGGACTATCAATGCTCGTAGTCTGAGGAACTTCTTGAAACTACGGAGTTCTAAGAGGGCACTATGGGAAATGAGAGAGTTAGCGAAGGAAGTCTTTGAGTTAATTCCTGAGGACATGAAGTTTATCTTTGAGGATTGTATGGAGTGATGCCAACATTTGATGAGGTAATGTCTCGACCTAATCTCGCCCTGTCTTGGTATCTCATGTCATGTTATCTCTACTATATACTAGATCAACCTGTCTTGTCTGATTCACAGTTTGATGAGTTGGGTAAGGTTGTACTAGAACACTGGGATGAGATAGATCAACATCAACACAAGCATTGTCTTACGATTGAGGATCTCAAGGCAGGGACAGGATATGCAATTAAGTATCCCCGAATGATAGTTGGTGCTGCCGAAGCTTTACTAATAGAAAGGAATAAACCTAATGCCTAGCAGTGATATAACATTTTGTGCTTCTGATTGTCAGGATAAAACTTGCAAGAGGCATATGTCCTTTGCTCCGCTAGGTATTAAAAACACTAGCTTTGCTGATCTCTCTCCTATTTGTATGAAGTATGCCGAGAAACCGAAAGGAGTTGAAGAAGATGATTGTAAAAGTTGAGGACACTACTAAGTTATTTACGCCACTCTCAATTAAAATAATTATTCAAACTCAGAAAGAATTTGATAATCTTTTTAAATTGTCTCTCACTAATATAGGTATTCCAGACGCAATTGCAAGGGGTTGTGCGGAGACTGATAAAGAAATTATTACCCTCTTTCTCCAAGATCTATATATTGCCCTCACTCCATATCGGGAATAAATAAATGAAGATAACTAACAAACATAATCTTCCTGATGCAGTATTTAATTTTCTTTCGGCCAATAACTATACTCCAGGGGACAATGATTACAGTGCAACTACACTACTTCACCCTCCTCAGATGGTACAACTTGAGCGGCGGCATTGGGAGGAATTAGAAGAAGATGCCATTGATAAAGTGTGGTCTGTGTTTGGGTCTGCTGTGCATAATTTGTTGGAACATCATGCTAGTGATGACGCTAGTATCGAACAACGATTGTACGTTGATGTTCTTGGTCGGACTATTGGGGGCCAGCTTGATCATTATCATGATGGCATTATCACGGACTATAAAGTAACATCCACTTACACACTCGGCAATGCTGGCCGAATGAAAGAATGGGAAGAGCAACAGAACATCTATGCCTACCTGATGAGAAAGAATGGATCTGAGGTAAACACTATACAAGTCTGTGTATTTTTCAGGGATTGGTCAAAAGGTAAATCTCTTTCGGGTGGTAAGGATTACCCCAAAACTCCTTTGATGGTGATTGAGTTGCCATTGTGGGGTGAAAGAGACCAAGCAGACTTCCTCTCTTGCCGTGTATTTAATCACATAATGGCAGAGAATTCTCCAGAAGCACTTCTCCCGTATTGTACTCCCGAAGATATGTGGGAAGAACCCACCAAGTATGCTGTCATGAAGAAGGGGAATAAGAGAGCAACCAAGTTGTTCCTTGGTAAAGAAGAAGCAGAGAAAGATGCAGAACGTAGAGGCGATAAGTTTATTGTTGAAGTCCGTCTTGGTGGTCGCCCTCGTTGCGAAGATTATTGTAACGTGAAGAGGTTTTGTCAGCAGTATAAGGAATGGAAGGAGGACAACCAATGACGGTAGACAAGGCGCTTGAGGTCATACCGCAAGGGGTAATCTACGAGGACCTTTACGAAGAGGCAGCGGAAACCCTAGCCGCAGAGGTGCGGAGGCTGCAAGGGGAAGACCGCATTTGGGACAAACACGGACTTTGCGAGATCGTAGAACGGGCAGAAAAAGCAGAGGCTGGGGTGCGAAGGTTGCGGGAAGAGAATGAGACTCTTAACGAGGGTCTCACAGCCAGTCACATGCTCGGCTATGGCAAAGCCAAGGAGGAATACCGAGGGCAGATAGCCGAGGCGGTGCGGGAGTGCGAGAAGATGACAAGAGGAGATCTGCGGTACGTCGAGGGCGAAACGGATAAAGGTGAGTGGAATGATGCGTTATTTTATGTAGCTAAGGCTATCCGCAACCGCTGGCCGGAATATTTCAAGGAGGACGCATGAACGAACAAAGAAATCAATTTCTTACCGAGGCAATGGAAGAGTGTTGGCATAACAAAGTCGGTCCGTCTGACGGATATGAATATACCCATTGCATTAAATGTCAGGCTGACTACTGGCATCTAAAATTTAACGACTTCTCCTCCTGGGCAGACTTCGGCAAGCTGGTGGAGTTTATCGCTCCGGAACACAGCGAATCCTTTGCTCTGAAGATGATTGAAAACGCTATGCCGTTTGATGCTGGATTCCCAGACAGGTTCGCAACAAACTACTTCAACTACCTCAAGGGGGATGCATGAACGAGCGGGAGCGGATGAAGCGCGACAAGTTTCTCATTGAGGAGATAGGGTCGGAGCGTTGGAATGATTACGATAGAACAGAGCATGGCAATACGTTTTCGTCTTGGCGGGGGTTCGGTCAGCTGTGGGGATGGGCGCAGCGGCAGGGATGGTGGAATCATTTTGTTTTACATGGGATCAAATACCCGAACACAAGAGCGATCCCGCAGGAGATTATTCACCCCGACCGCTTCGCAGATGCAGTTTACTCTTTCCTGAAGGAGACACCTGATGATATCTGACACAGGAGATCATAAAACTTATCTACTTCCAGAAAATAAAGTTGTGTTTTGGGAATGTCCCTCTTGCAAGAAAATTAATGCGACAGTTATTAGTGAGAAGGCTCGTTGTGTAGGGTGTGGTTCTATGCCAATGAAACCTAAGCCCCTACACAGATCAGTGATTTAATATGGCAAGAAAATATAATCAATTTTATAGTATCATGTCTGCAATTAAGAGGTGCTTCTCCCGTAGTCCTATACACAGAGAGGCATTGAATGCTGCTAAGTGTCCACGAAAGAA